>Ga0099797_100192_pt1 | contig 39799 bp, 36 predicted proteins | sample Uncmet_Sort48C_1_FD_89871 | JGI IMG/M metagenome (GOLD analysis project Ga0099797, IMG submission 89871) | Marine eukaryotic communities from CALCOFI LINE 67, Pacific Ocean - C012_Sort48C_1 | ecosystem: Environmental > Aquatic > Marine > Oceanic | place: Pacific Ocean: Monterey Bay | collected... | reverse complement strand
TTGCAATGTGGAATACCAAGAATGTTGAGTCAATGTTTTCGATGTTCAGTGGTGCTCGTAGATTTAACTCCGCTCTGTTTGGTATCGCAAATGACTATGCCGTAAAAGACATGAGCTGGATGTTTTCAGATGCGATTATTTTCAACCAGTCGATCGATGCGTGGGATGTTACCGGTGTTGACGATATGCAAGGAATGTTCTGCGGTGCAATTCTCTTTGACAGGCCTCTTCAAAAATGGAATACGAGAAATGTTCAAAGTATGAGCTCCATGTTCCATCGGGCACGGAGATTTAATTCTCCTCTTTTTCAGATTGGACGTACGTGGAGTGTAACAGACATGAGTTCAATGTTCGCGTATGCGACTCGTTTTAACCAGCCGCTTGGATCCTGGGATGTTAGCAACGTGCTAGATATGACTTGCATGTTTCAGAGTGCATCTGCTTTTAACCAGAGCCTTGTAAGGTGGAAACCGAGAAATGTGAGGAGTATGCAGGCGATGTTTAGTGGGGCCTCGCGTTTCAATTCATCTCTTTTTTACTTTTACGTTCCTTTCAATGTAACACAAATGGATTGGATGTTCGCCGAGGCGTCGGTGTTCAACCAACCCCTATACTGGAATGTCTCAGAAGTTATATCTATGGCATTCATGTTTCGTGGTGCCCTTGCATTCAATCAATCACTTTCGGAATGGTGCCCGTGTAGAGTGACAAGTATGGATGAAATGTTCTGTAGAGCGGCTTCTTTCAATTCTCCGCTGTTCCTTTACCCTGAGTGCACTTCACTAGTAACTAGTATGCGGTTAATGTTCGGTGGCGCTTCCTCGTTCAACCAGCCTTTGAACTGGAATGTTTCGAAAGTGACCTCAATGGATGGAATGTTTGATGGTGCTGTGAATTTCAATAAACCACTGAACTTGAAATTATCATCGGTAACAAGCATGCAGGGGATGTTTGGGAATGCAGCTGCTTTCAACCAACCGATCAGACGATGGCATGTGTCGAAAGTGACGAACATGTCCGGTATGTTTTTCGGTGCGCAAAATTTTAATCAGCCGATTGAAAAATGGGACGTGTCGAATGTGCAGACAATGAATAGTATGTTTTGCGGTGCGCAAAATTTTGATCACTCGATTGAAGAATGGGACGTGTCGAACGTGCAGACAATGAATAGTATGTTCGAAAATGCGAATAATTTTAATCACCCCCTTTCACGATGGGATGTATCAAAGGTAACATCGATGAACCGAATGTTCTTTCAAGCGCTAAGTTTCAACCAGCCTCTTCGGTGGAACGTTTGCAGAGTATTAGACATGGGCGAAATGTTTAGGGGAGCAACTGGGTTTCATCAGTTTCTTGAATGGCTCCCTCCTCACCCAATCAATGCTAATATGTTCCAAGGGACTACCCGTGCAGGCCTCGGGGTCAATCATTCGAGAAGCGGGCGCATTTACCCGCTACACCCAAACGCAAGACAGCTCCGTTAGTTTTGAGATAGTTGCAGATTTGGCATTATTCTTGTTTTTTGATTCCTCTGTCCACACTCGTGAGGAGGTTTTTCATGTTCAGTCAGTGGAATCGACTCCAAAAACTCCCTCACCGCCCGCAACTTATCATGCCAGTGTGCGTCCATTTCTATTCAAAGGCTCAGGAAAATTCAGGTTTAATTTTTTAAATCTCTTGCCGTGCCGTCGCGAGATGGTTTTTACTCGTTGAACGTCTTTTCGTTCATTTTTAAGAGTACATTTTCCCATTCCTTCACTGCCTCGTTGCTTTTCATTAGCTTTGGGAAATTTGCCATGATTCTTTCTCGAACCGATGATCTCGTAGAAGCATTGGTCGCCATTGCGACCGCAATCCTTACGTACTCTTCCTTACTTTCCGCTATAGTATCTCTCACACCGATATGATTGAGATAGGCAAGAGACCAGCGTCCCCCAAGATATTTGCATGGCATTGTCACCACAATTCCGCCAACTTCAAGGGCCTCTCTTGTAGTCGTACACCCACCTGTTACAAAACATCTTAGGGATCCGCGCAAAACGGACACCTCGCCACCTGCCATCCATGAGTCAAGAACGACTTCCGACAACTTGTACAGTGCCATCAGCATGTGATGTGGCAAAGCTGGAACCAAGTGAAGACGATCAAGAGGTGCACGAGCCTTTGAAAATCTACCAAGGATGATTTCGCTGATCTCTACCTGCGCATAAAAACGTTGTGACGGTGGGGATTAAAAAAATCGCATACCGAATCGCTGCGATGGTCGTGGAGAATAATGTGCGCTGACTCATCTTCGTGCAAAATGTCAGCAATCATCTGGTCAAACTCAGGGTGGCGTTTAAACGCCTGCAACAGTCATAAAACGATTACAAGATACGTTCCTTCAAACGATCTTGAACTCCTTTACCGACCCTTAATTATTGAAAAATCGTCGGCACCTTCTGCATGCATGTGTACCAGTGGCCGTCAACTGGAAGAAGTATCTCAGGGTTCGAAGACGTCGCAGTTGATGCGGTCATTGCCTGAAAGAAAAACTGCAGGGGCGTTTAGTTACGTTTTGATGCACCTTCATGTCGAGCGCTTTGATCTCCTTGAAGAACCGAAGAAGGTCCTCTCTCGTGAGATACTTGAACGAATACTTGTTGATAAGGCTTACACCGTCGTGGCTTCTCGGTTCGTAGTACTGATGCATTGTTTCACTTGGTAAAAGTAGAAGTTTCTCGCTGTAATGGTTCTGGTTCGAGTGCGATTTCAATTCGCTGCTGTGCAAGGTGAATTTTGATGGTTTGATTTCAAAAGTTGGTCACACTCGTGCTTCAGCGGGTGTTAGCTCCGCGGCTTGCCACGAAACTGTATACAACTCAATTGCAGTAAAATTTCACGACCTTGGCTTATTCACGCACTTACCGTAAAAGTTCATCACGCTCCTATCGAACCCTGAGGTCGTAGGGTGACCGTGGGTTGTCGCCTGCACCCTTGCCAAACGCGACATACCTTGGCAAAACAAATCTTAGAATATCTGCACAAACAGGCGGCAAAGATTTACCAAGCTGGTGTATCTTTTGAGACATTGTAAGATCGAGATAAAGCAGAACGTCTAGTCGTAAGGCGGATATTCTTTCCCTTGCAATGTCGAGCCATTTTGGGTCACACGTATCAAGGACGATCACCTTTCATCAAATGTGATGGTTCATGAAAGTACAATACTATGACGAACCTCATCCTCCGTTTCTTTCAAGTAGTCACAGAGTGGACTTGGTGGGCGGTCGTGTACATCGATCAAGAAAACCTCAAAGATCGACCTGAACAAGTGTTACTTCCAAGAGAATTGCACGGACCATGTTCACCTGTCCAAACGCTTCAGGGTTTCGACAAAGTCAGATATCACGGAAGAAGGGTTGAAGAATGCCGACGCGACGTTCGAGCGCTTGCCGGAGAGTACAAACAAAATACATGGGATCACTCCTTCAAAAAAGAAGCAGCTGAGAAACACCGCTCTTCCAAGCCTTGTCCTCTCTTTATTTACGTGTGATTGGTCTTCTTGGAGATGTCTCGAAGCGAAATCGAGCTCCGGAAATGCGCGTATCGCAAGCTTATAGTACCTGAATCGAAGAAATTCCGAAACTATAGTGTTCCAATGGCGTGCACCGTACTTTGCAAGAGATGCATAAATATCTGTGTCCAGGTAAATTTCGTGATAAAAGGTACTGGACATAGTTGACTCGAAAGTACCACCACCGAGGGAATTTTCGCACTTGAACCCCTGTAAGATTTCTGAGAACACCGCAACATGTAGCGACAATATACCTGATTCAGCAAATCGTCGATGCCGTGATTAAACCTCTCTCGCCACACACGAGCATCTTCGCACGACCGTACATAAGGTGGCATGAGAGTCACAAGTTGAATCTTCATAGTCGTCTTAGAAGATAACGAAGACGACACACACTTCTGATAGAACTTTCGCGCGCTTTCGTATTCATCTCGTTGGATGTGATATTTTGCAGAGAGTGCCGATAGGATGAGTCCCTCTTGACATTCGGTCGTAAGCTTGAAAGGCGTTCCGTTTTCAAATGCACGGGCAATGCGAGAATACGAATCCCTACTTACAGAAGGATTCGAAATACCTTTGATAGCAGTCTGAACTAGGGCATTCGAATTCGTTGGCTCTGTGGTCAACACCTCCTCGAAAATCTCAAGGGCTTTTGTTTCGTTACCTGCTTGGAGCATATCGAAACCTTTCAACACATTATCACTAGTACGTCTGTTCAAGGCATGCATGAAGAAACGACGGAGCGTAAAACAGCGCAGCGACTTTTATTCTTTTCCTAAAAAGTGGCACTACAAAACTTTTTTTCTCATCCGTGGTAATAACAGATCCCTTCAAGAATGCTAATGGACCAGGATCATAGTGTTCGAGTCTGCAGTCGTGAAGACATCATAAGTATTGCAGCGCAAGCGCGAAGGTTGCTAGACACATTCATTTTGGCTATTTCGGACCATCGCGATCCAAAGGAGCTTCGCCAATTCAAGGGAAGAGCCACGATCAAAATTGAATCGATGTCGTTCCTGAACTCGAGACAGAGAGCTGCGTTATTAGAAAAGCTGAAAGAGGAGGTTGGAACGGACCCAGTTCGCTTTGCAGAGACTGCTCGCGTCGACAACATCATCAGCAAATTAGGCTTCGGAAGCTTTCAGATTTCTGAAGCGGAGAAAATCATAGTGAGTAAGTCTGAAACGATCCGCGACACCTTGAAGGACCTTGCGCTTTGCGCTGTGTAGTGCGCTACAAAGCTCGCGGTTTTTTTGGCTTTTCTACAGTAATGGTGGTATTAATTATAATACTCGTTTTGTGTGTCGTTTACGTTCTTATGCTTCGATCCCCTACGATAATTTGTTACAAGCAGAAATGGAGCGAACCCTATCTCCTTGGCACGGCTCAGGCCGGTTTTCAAAACGAGACAAGTGATATGCCGCCATCCCAATGGAAATCCTTTGTAAAGGACATGTACCAAAATATAACCTCGCCAGACCATCTCAACTTGAAAATACTAAAAAGGGACGTGAACATGCTCAAAAACATGGGTGCAAACTGCTATCGATTCAGCGTCGAATGGTCAAGAGTGCAGCAGGGGGTAAATGAATTCGACCTCTCGTACTATCATTCTGTGTGCAACATGTTGAAAACGGAAGCTATCCGACCGGTAGTAACTCTTTTTCACTTCGTACTTCCGCCGTGGGCCAACGACGTATGGATCAATAAAAAACGGCACTTTGTGCGATTCGCTAAACGAGTTGTTGATGAATTGGCAAAATACAATCCAATATTCATAACACTTAACGAACCTTATTTGTACGCTCTTCACGGTTATATGATAGGCGCTAGGCCTCCCTTTCGAAAAAGTACTTCGCTTTGCCTAGAGGTTCTTGCGGAAATGCTTGCAAATCACGTCGAAATATACAACCACACGAAACGACATCACGAAAACTGCCTTGTTTCGATTGCAAAAAATGTAATGCCAATTCATGCTAACACGTATCTCAATCCTATTGAGCAGGCTCTGAAGGTTCAATTCGACAACTTTTTCAACAGAAGCTACTTCCGTTTCATAAACACCGGCGTTGTGAAATTTTTTCTCCGAGGAACTTACTTGCAGAGAAGACTTTCGGTCGGTCCCGTCGTTGACTTTTTCGGAGTTAATCATTACACTGAGATGAGTCTAGAAACACAATTCAGTTACCGAAATCCGGTCGAAGTTCAGCTTAGACCCCCTGTGATAAGTCCAGGATCTACAAGATCAGCCGCTGGGTGGTTTGTCACGCCTTTATCATGGTACCGCACACTCGATATGGTTATTGCCAACTGTGACCTACCTATCATTATAACTGAATGTGGCGTATCAAACTTGGAAAAGGGCTCGGCAATCACCCGATCGGATGCAATGACCCACATTTTAAGTGTCATACGAACGATTCCCCAAGTCAAGGGCGTCATGATCTGGACTCTTGTTGATAATATAGAGTGGGAAAGTGGTAACAGTGTACGGTTTGGTATTTTCGATATTGAACGCCGGAAGACGGAGATACACGAACCGATCATGAATTTCTTCTCTTCTAAAAACTAGGAGAGCAGCATCGCCTTGATTTTCTTCTCGATCACGCCACATCCGATTTTCGGAAACTTTCTTTCCACCTCTTTGTGCACCTCTCGCATCAATGGCGAAAACCGACTCAAGGGAAGATCCTCTCTTAACATTTGAACCAGCTCATGTATCTTTTGCTTTTCAACTATTGCAAGATCGCACAAAATCTGCAAAGATTCTATGATAGCAGTATACTCCTCATTCTGGTGTATGTTTTGTTCATTCCATCGTTCCTCCACCTTCTCGAACAGGGCTGTCGCATTTGTACACGCCTTGCACGATTGCACGAATATTTCAAGCATGAATGAGTGAATATCAGTACCATGCAGACCTCTGTACCTCTGCGCAGCAAATGGCCAAATGATTTGAGAGGAACGCGTGCCGTTTTCGTTTTTGTAAGAAACTTCAAATGGTGAGTGTAGAAAAGGTGGAGGAATTATAGTTCTCGCATGTTTGAGGTCGGCGGTCCTTCGATTAGTTCTCTCGATTCTTACTGGTTCTGTCAATTTCTCTATGAAAACGGCATTCAACTTTTCTCTCACTTTAGTGAGTTTTTCGCAAAGAGACTCCTTCTGCTTGTAAGTTCCGCTTACAAAAGCATTTATATGATCGAGAGGATTTTGTACATCGAACGTCTCGGCGGCATTAATAAGTAGTTTATCTATTGGATCAGGGATTATATGTACGTCCACACCTTTAGAGAGCAGATCGAGAATCATGTCCAAACATAAAAGATCGGGGCATCCAGGCTGCTTTGTAGGTGAGCAAACCACGTTCGCCGACCCTAGAAAAGGACCTAGAATCACAACAAAGGATGAATTCAAGGTTACATTTTGCATGTGCAACTGGTGGTAAAGAAACTTTACATCGCCACAACAGGGGAGAACCAACACGAGGTTGCTTAAAAGCCGCCTCTTCGCTCTTTTTGCTCCTGTTTTGTTAAGTCCCATTCAGGTACCTGTAAAAAACATTTTTATCCTAGGGGTTTATTCTTGCAATGCACTCTTTGAACGCTAGAAGAGTGCGTACTGTGGAGCTCGAAGTATTTCGCAAGAAGGATTCGTATCGATGATCAAGTTTGCATTTGGTATCACATGAATATTATTAATATGTGCTTATAAACAATCATGAGGGTCCCGGTTGCAATAGTCGGGGACTTGCAGAATGATGTCCGAAAGTTTTTCGAGAAGGAAACAGACGTTCAAAAGAACCTCCAAGGCGTCAGAGTGCTGATAGTTGCAAACAAAGCAGTAACAATCAAATACGTCCAGCAAATGTTTGAAAGCGCGTATTGTCAAAACAATATTCCACCGGGGGTTGTGGTGATTTCAAAAAAACCAAACAAAGAAATACGTGAACTCTACGATACGTTTAGTATGGATAGGGGTGAAAGTGAACTAAAGAGTTTTGTTATTAGGAGGTTCGGGTCAGTCACACAGGTGAAGGATGTTGAGACTTGCTCAATCTTTTGTTCATACTGCCCGATGATGTGATATGCCTGGTATGGTGTGTGGAACACCTCCATGATCTTGAATTTTACGAAGCGCTTTGTGTTCGCTGAAAATGACGGTGATAGGACACCTCAAATCGCGAATGAATCGAATTACAGGGGGAAGCTCGTGTGAAATGAATACTTCGAGTCGTCTTTGCTCGTGGCGTTTGACTGAGGACCAAAGCCGATGCATTACTTTGTGTTTGTAGTTCGATTTTCTGCATCCGATGAATATGTGCCGTGCTTGCGGATTTTCATCATCGGATTAAAAACTAGAAATAGACGTCCTGCGTTTATGTAATAAAATGCTCAAACGCTAAAAAGCAAAGAAGTTCCTCGATAAATTTAGCAAATGCGAGAGAAGGTCCCACCTGTTTTCAGATGTCATTTCCCGAAACTGATCGACTAACAACTGTCACCCTTACATTTTGCGATTGTGGTGAGAATCATATCGATAACCAGATCGTAGGTAAGAGAGCAAGCGCCGGTCTCTCGGCTTCGCAGGTGAGAGCTCTCGCAGGTAGATACGAAGATTCTGAACTGATCGAACTGAACCAATTATTGGATGATCCGGAAGAAGGTACAGATGCATGCGTTCTAATCATCAGAAATCTTGCAGCCCAAATCGTCGGCGACTCTTTCTCTCTTTTGAGAAACCTATTGCACCTTTCCTGGGACACAAAAGTGTTCTCAAGACGACACAACAAAGTAGTTAACAAACATGCACGTTCGAATCTAATTTTCGCGGAAACGTCACATACCCCATGCTACGAGGAGGGAAGAGGTACAATCGTTGCTTTCGACGAGATGCCTTCACTCCGTATTCTGAGGGACTACATCGATGAACACTTCATAGCAGACAACTTCGATGAAGTGATTCACCTTGTTGCCGAAGGAAACCTTTACACCAACAATGTCAGACAGGGCATAGGGTGGCACGGAGACGCGGAACGAAAAATTGTTGTTGGTGTTAGGTTGGGTGCGAGGATGCCACTCAAGTTCGCATGGTTTCATAACGGAGCCCCTGTCTCGAAATCAGTGGAATTGATGTTGAACCATGGGGACATATATGTGTTGAGCACGGCGGCAGTAGGTACCAACTGGAAGAGACGTTCAGTGCATACTCTTAGACACTGCGCCGGAGGCATCACCTACACGAAAGATAAGTAATTCCGCCGAAGAACGTGCAGATGCATGCGTTCTAATCATCAGAAATCTTGCAGCCCAAATCGTCGGCGACTCTTTCTCTGAATGGTAGAGAGGGCATAGGGTGACGCGGGACATACCTAATCTATTTGCAATGTGAATTACAATCGGCGATTTGTCGATCTATCATTACGGTGTCCCAATTGTTTAAAATACCTAAAAGATATTCCTTATACACTTCATAGCCATGAGTTTTGAACAGTTCAAGTAGTTTCACGTAATTTTTTCCACGTTTTCGATGACCGTCCGTGTGTAAATTTTCAAAAATTATAGTGTAAGGCCGTATTGATATTGGATTACTGAGCCATGACGATAGAATAGTATAATCGTACCCTTCGGTATCGATTAGTAAAATGTCAACGCGATCGTATTCATATTTGGTGGTCAGGAAATAATTTAATTCGTACACTTCGCACATGATAGTCGTCTGCACGTCTAGCACATTGCTTTTCAAAATTGACGATCGTGTCGAGTTATTTGAAATATAGAAGGTCTCAGATGCTTTATTCTCATCACCGATCAAACACGAATGAATACTATGGTTCACGTTCCGATACCACATGTGTAATTTTGCATGAAGGTCGGTGTTTGGTTCGATCAAACATATGGACGACTGATCGCGACGTTTAGTTAACATTCGATTCAGCCAATCACTACCGGTGTGTGCTCCAACCTGTACTACCCGCAACACATCTTTAGATTTGACACATGAGTCTAAATAACTGTTGGGAGTCTTGATACTCAGATATATTACGATGATTGTGCTTGATAGGAATAGTAGTAAACTCAACCCTATAAATAATGATGTTCGCGTCATTTACTTTACTTTAATATAAAAAATAAAACTTTATAGAATTGGATCAAGGTCGTGCTAAGGCACAATCAGAACGAGCACAAGAATTGCTTCAAATCAAATCGGGAGCTGCATCATGGGTAAGAAAAAGGGGAAATCTGGAACACACCGCCCCCTGCATGTTCGCAAGTCATTAGAAACTAATGACGTAAACATCGAACCAGCCGGCTGTTGCAGAACGAAAAAATTGTTGTTGGTATTAGGTTGCGTGCGAGGATGGCACTCAAGCTCGCATGGTTTCATAACGGATGATATATATTTCTTGAGCACCGAGGCAGTATGCACCAACTGGAAGAGACGTTCCGTTCATACTCTTAGACACTGCGCCAGGGGCATGCACCTACACGAAAGATAAGTAATTCCGGTTTTGCATTCCCTGTGTCAATCCTCTACGTTTTACATGACGCTAAAAAAAGTATCCCTGACGAACATATGAGGTTTATTGTAGAAAGAAACGACTTGAAAGGCTTTCACATGTCCAAAAAATTTGCTGACGCGGCGACACAGTATGAACCGCCAGCGCACCCATTGTTTGACATATCGTTCCCCGAGAGTGTGGTCCGGATAGGAAAGGAAGGACCGCAATTATCCGCCGACGAGCTGGCCCGCAGAATTGACGTCAAAAATCGTGCTGTTTCCGATATGCATTTTTGAGGAGGCACTTATGAGCGTGGCGGTGTTGTTCCACGCTGGTATCTGCATTAGGCACAGATTTGAAGAAGAAAGGTGCAAGATATGAGTGGATAAAGCCGTCAAGGTTCGATGGCAGATCTCCACAAAACCGCCGCCGAAGGAGAACCCGAACAATGTTCGTCGTCTCGGGTGGAATCTTGGTTGTTCAGCATTGCCAGAACAATCTGATTTATTTTGTCACGAAAGGATTCATGCGGAAGGGTGTCTTGCCATTACCTCTTTGTGCGGCATGGACTGGCGTCTGATCGGGTCGCTTGCACTCCTCGGCGGGGGGGGGTTCGGGCTCCCGTATCTTTTTCAGCAGATACTTCACAAACGGCACAACGTTCGCGTCGTTTGTAATCCATGCCATTAACAATGTCCAATCAAGTACACTCTGGAGTTCATCTGTGTCAGGGCTGTTCATGTGTATGGTCTTATTTACGTCAGCTCCAGCTTCGATTAAGCGATGTGCAATATCTGGGTTAAAATATAACGGGTTACTTGAGATGGCGAGAATTAAAGGTGTTTTTCCATGATCGGTTGGGTGGATAAATCGGTCAAGGTTTAACTGCAGATCTCCAGAGAACCGCCGTTGGAGGAGAACCCGAACAATGTTTACCCTGCCTTCTCGGATGGCATCTTCGAATATTTGACTAACAAGTTTAGGTGGATAGACCCCATGTTTCAATCTCATGTTCAGTGAGACAGCATCTGCCTTGTCTGCATCTGCTTTCAATCTTTCAGGATCGTACATGCTCTGATCCTCAAGTGCTGACAGAACGATTTGCCTCGTCTTTTTGCTTGTGCTTACAAGGTCAATCAGACGTTCTCTATCCAGAGACGATACGGTTCTCCTCCCAGGTTCACGAGGGAGCTCCTCCAAACCGCCAAAGGCCGCTTTTATCTTTGGTCTTTCTGAGCTCAAAAGTTGCTGCGCATGCATAAGGTGGGAGATTACTTTCACGTTCATTATCAATATCAAAAAGAAATTCTTGATGCCTAAACGAAAGTTCACAGCATTGCCAGAACAATCTGATTTATTTTGTCACGAAAGGATTCATGTGGAAGAGTGTCTTGCCATTACCTCTGTGTGCGACATGGACTGGCGTCTGATCGGGTCGCTTGCACTCCTCGGCGGGGGGGGTTGGGGTTCGCGCAGCGCCTCCGCTACAATCAGATCTGTAACAGCATTTGCAACATCTCCCGGCCAATCATCAAGACTTTCCACTGTCCCCATAAAACGATAGTCAGCCCCTTTTTGCAGCAGATACTTCACAAACGGCACAACGTTCGCGTCGTTTGTAATCCATGCCATAAACAATGTCCAATCGAGTACACTCTGGAGCTCATCTGTGTCAGGGCTGTTCATGTGTATGGTCTTATTTACGTCAGCTCCAGCTTCGATTAAGCGCTGCGCAATATCTGGGTTGAAATCTAACGGGTCACTTGAGATGGCGAGAATTAAAGGTGTTTTTCCATGATCGGTTGGGTGGATAAATCGGTCAAGGTTTAACTGCAGATCTCCAGAGAACCGCCGTCGGAGGAGAACCCGAACAATGTTTACCCTGCCTTCTCGGATGGCATCTTCGAATATTTGACTAACAAGTTTAGGTGGATAGACCCCATGTTTCAATCTCATGTTCAGTGAGACAGCATCTGCCTTGTCTGCATCTGCTTTCAATCTTTCAGGATCGTACATGCTCTGATCCTCAAGTGCTGACAGAACGATTTGCCTCGTCTTTTTGCTTGTGCTTACAAGGTCAATCAGACGTTCTCTATCCAGAGACGATACGGTTCTCCTCCCAGGTTCACGAGGGAGCTTCTCCAAACCGCCAAAGGCCGCTTTTATCTTTGGTCTTTCTGAGCTCAAAAGTTGCTGCGCGCGCATAAGGTGGGAGATTACTTTCACGTTCATTATCAATCTCAAAAAGAAATTCTTGTTGCTGGCTTCTTTGAGAAGGGCCAATTTGCATTTTCCCTTCTCAAACGGTGCAAACCCTTTCATGCACGTTCGCAATACAATCAAGAAACTTCAGGAGATACGTTAGATGCACTGTGAGCAGAGGAGTTAGGGGATAACTGCATTTTCTATCGTTGTATACAATTTTTTTCGTAATCAAACCACTCCATCAAAATATCTTATAGTAGTGTTCAATGGAAGTCTATGTACAGGACTCGTTATCTTCTATTTCCGAACGAGCTAAATTGGCGAAAGAAAACTCCCATATTCGGTCGTCGAATTGGTCTCGGCTGTTTTTTTTGTATTACTCCCTCTTGAAAACGACAAAGTTCCGAATTCCGTTTCGTGACATGGATTGGCGGGTGTTCCATCAAATCGCACGCGTTTACATGGACGTTTTGGTCGAGCGCGCTACTGATGGCGAGGGTACCAACGGTCACGATATGCATCGCCTACGTGCACGATTTTTGCAGAGTATATGTGAGGGACTGTATTTTACGATTGAGGTAGCTAGGTTTTGGGACGAAGTACTAGAGAGGGTCGTACCCCCTTTCGAAAACCCAAACAAATTCCAAGCTACTTTGCTTTTGAGTGAATTCAAAGAGGAAGACTTTTATCGAAATTACCGTATCTTTTGTACCATTTCTTCTCATTTGAGATGCTACACGACGCATAATCGCTGCAAGCGTCAGACGGTGGAGATTGACGATATATTTCACGAAATTACTAAGTCAGAGAGGCGCTACATTGGTTCCTTCATTCCTCAAATCTGGACACAGTGTATCAAAGACAAACACATGCTGCGCGAAAGGTCCATTAAAACTGAACAAAACCGGCTCGACGAGAAAGACATTAGAGCGTATATTCTGTGGTCGTTTGGTGTTCTCGAGTCGACTAATGCACCACGCGTTCCTCGGCCGGAAATTAGTTACATCATCCCAACCGGCGATTCCACACCTTTGTCCCCAATCACTCCTGGTTTTGGGGTCACTCGTCGGAATTTTGATCTGTTCGAAATCATTTCCCCCATCTGGAAAGTGAATAAAACTGTACAAAAGGATACCATTGAGCATTTCTTGAGGTGGCTTCGCATGGAGGATGACAAAATCGAATTCCAGATTGAAGGTGCCTTTTACACCGACCACGATTTAGTAGTAATCCGATCAAAAGAATTGCCGGTTCTTCTTGTAGTACCAAGACACGTATTGAGTGTAGCATTGAGAGATTTGAATGTGGGATATTGGGTGGCCTGTCACAGTGACCAAACTATTACGTTCGTGACCAATGGAAGTAAGAAACCAGTTCCACTGCAATGGGACTATTTTTGTTGTGACGACGAACAAGGCACAGGACATTTAGAGTCGGACTGGTCGTCTGACTCAGAGGAGTTTTCTTTTGGTCCTAGTCCTCCCAATCAACTACGCCGAAGAGTGGGTTCGGCGTTTTGGAAAGCTGGCACAGGTTTCAAATTTCTCTTCTACCTCATCTGGTTCGCGACAGCATTCAGTGGCGCCGAACAACAATATAGTTTCGATTCTTTTCTTTCTACCACTGGAGTAGGCCCTCATGCACCGAGTAAGCGTATGTGGTTAGAGGGACATTATATGCCGTGCAACCCCGCGCTTGGAGTTGCGTGTAGGTACGAAAGTATGCCGAACGCCCCTCCAAGTTTGCCCAAAGCGATCTTCTTGGACTGTACCGTAGGTCCTTTCAATCTTCCAACAATTAGGACAACAAACGTAGGTGCCGCCTTCGGTGAGTTTTGCGACAAAAACCATTTGACACAGCCTAAGATTGAGTTTGTAGAACCACAACATGAGCCAAATTCAAACTACCTTTACTTTGTCCCTAAAGAAGGAATGGTTCGCTGGCTCAATAGAGACGATAACCCTGAGGCTAGTATTGTTTACAACAGCAGAGCGGAACCGGAAAATGTAATCAGCAAATTCAGCGAATGCATGGATGTCGCAGGTTATCTTTCTTCAGACGTCAGTGAACCAAGAAGCCTTAGCATGGGTGAGATGGTTTTTATCGATCTAGACAGAAATTACAACGTGATTGAAACCTCTAAACTTTGTGTAGTTGATAGCGTTGATCCCAAGCTTAACACGGCGACTTGCCTTGGGTACCACAAATGGTCGTATTCGGTGAATGCTAAGGCTATCAATATCCCTCATTATTTCGAACCGCATAATATCAATCGCAAAGTTCGCGCGTTGGGACGAGATGAAACTCAAGCAGAAATGGTTTTAACCGCAATGGGCGAAACAGAAGCAACCGTGAAGGAAGCGCTTGGTGCCCTCGCCGAGAATGCTGAGAGTGTCGCGAATGTGGACCTTTATAAGATTCGCTGGAACAAGAAGAATTGTAATTACGTTATGGGTCCTGGCGATGATGCACCTGTCGTTTGCATTGCCCCCGGAGTTGCAAGGATGATGAAGGAGGCGTTTATACGGAATGGTTCGCTTGTCTGTGAAGAATTTGAAATACGTGATGTATTAACGCCACTGTATCACGGAACAATAACGCCACTGTATCACGGAACAATTATTGATAGCTCTCTCCCTGAAACGAGCACTGAAAGGGCCCCTGAAATGAGCACTGAAAGGGACCCTGAAATGAGGACTAGAATGCCCCCTGAAATGAGCACTGAAAGAGTGCAAGAAAGCGGGGATTGGAATCTGCATCTGAGAGTTATGACCGCTCTTGGGTGTTTGTTTCTGATTGTTTTCAGGTGTATGATGAGGGAAGGCACTGACCAACTGAGAAAATTAGAAAGCGCTGCGGACGATGAAAATGATCATGCAGTTAGACCGGCGAGTGTGCAAGACAGGAATCGTCACTGGGAAACCTTAGAAAAGGCGCAAGCTGAATTGGCAAAACACGATAAGTTTCCAACTGCAGTAATAGCCGGGATCGCGTCTCTGCTGGGTTCACGTGATCATGACGTAAGCATTTCCTTTATGTGGGTCTTCAAAGGGGTCGAAATTCGTCACTTCACACTCCTATTGTGGGAGCTCACGGATCCCAAGGACATTTTTAAAGTGCCCGAACTTTTCAAGATACTGAAGTTTAAGGGCATGGGAAATGATTGTAGGGGTGGCGTGGATATAGCGGATTATAAATCCATCCCTGTAATACTGAAGGCAGCAAAGAATCTCGACAATACCAACCAAGGGTTCTACAAGGTAATCGAGAATATATTGGAGAAGGAATGCTTTTGGCACATCAGGAATCCCAACAGGTGGGGGGAATCTTTGTCATCTAACCCCTCGTCTTTTGGAAATATACCTTCGTCCTCTTCTTTCGCTTCTTACAAGCAAGATATTGAATTGGTCACGCCAAGCAGAAACAATACCACCTTGCGTGTATACGGTGGTCGAAGCTTTTTAGAAATTGCAGCACAGAGCGGAGTGATGGCATACTTTCCTTCAAGTGGAAATGTCGCTAGCGAATCATATGTAAATTCGCCGCATGACCTTCGCCTTGTTGTTGACGCAAATGAACTCCTTCTATGGGGAGGCCCAACCTTTTCTTTGATGACGGCAAACGTTCCGAAAATGATTCCTACCAAGCTTACAGGTACGACTTCCAAAATTTTGAGAAAACTTGGTCAGTTTCACGAAGACAGTACAACACACCCTAACGATAACGCCAGGCAAAAGGTGTACTTGACTATGGGTGATCAAATATGCGCATATCGAAAAGATCTCGTCGAATTGCATGCGGAAATCACATTGATGCTTAAAGGAATCGACCAATGGAAGGCTGCATTATCGTATACGCCGTTTTCTTCATTCGAGAGAATCGTGCAGTGGCCTTTAGCTGTCCTTAAGCAGGAGTGGACGTCCTTCTCGCAGTATTCACCACCAGTACAAAGTGGTGCTGAGTGCGAGAGAAAAGAAAAAGAATTTCTGAAGTATTTTTGTGGCATTCGACTGAAGGAGGCGAAAAAGACCGTCCACAGCTTTCGCGCAAAAGGTCGCACAAACACAAAAATTAGCGCGCATATGCAGACACTTGCGCAGATAAAGTTCTGGACTGATGCCGAATCGTTGTTGGACTCCCCACAAATAAGCGAAGAAGACCCTAATCACCCCACATTCGTTCCAACCATCAAGGATACATTTGACAATCTCACGGATGCCGAACTACGACCTTTTCAAGACTACCTCACAAATTTGCAGTCGTTTGATGATCAATGGGACGTGCACATGGGCGAATTGCCTAAAGATTTTGGTATGTTGTATGACTTGGCATGGTATGCAACGGCCGCCGGAACGGCCGCCTACGCCATAAGTTGGGTCGTTGATCTTTTCAGGACCAAGCCAGCAGTAGTGAAGTATCCATATAGTCCTCAACAGTTGAAAGAGGATCTATCACAAGTGAAATCATGGGAGCGTGGGACAATACGGGACGTTATCGAGAACTCTCGCGCCTGTGTCGAACATACAAAAAGGCAATACGACAACATCGTGTCACTTGTTCGCACCGAGATCAATTTAGAACTATTTGAGCCACTTATGAGAAGTGCAGCTGAGGATGCCCTGCCAACATGGATGAAAGTCAATCTACAGAATAGGAAGGTTGGCACTTTGTGGACAGTGTTTTTAAATTCATTTTTCAACCGATTAAAGAAGCAAAATGGGTCACATCGTGTGAATTTCTGTCACGCCCCAAGCACATGCAAATCGAATGATGCGGCTTTTAAACTCAATTTCCGCATGAATGACAACGCCGTCTGTATCAATGTCCCATCTCAACAAGATCAGCAGGTCTGCGTCTGTGAAGGCGTTATAACAGGCGACTGCAAATTGGTTGACTTTGAGAAAGAAATTCGAGGGATCGTAACAGAATGTGTGCAGAAGAGTGCCTCCTACGAATTAGAAAAGGAAACAAATGGTTTGGACAATGAGATACAGAGTCTTGCTTTGGAATTCAAAAAGGCTCGAAAGATCATCGAAAAGCACATTAAGGGGATCGATCTTTGGCAGATGTGGTGTGCTCCATATAATTTCTTTCATTTCGAACCTATTACTGTAACCTGTATACGAAAGGTACTACGAAGTGCAATTTCAATGTTGGCCCTTCCACAGCCTTCTTATAAACATATTGCCGTCCCTGTAAGGCAGCGATTTCTGCAAAGGGGCACCTACAATCATCTTAAACTTTGCAAAAAAATAGACAGTCCGGATGTTATATTGAGGAGCTGCGGTACATACGAGTCCCACTGTGAAATCGCCGCCTATATGGACTCTGAAGAACTGCAATTTGTGCACACCATCTCTGTTGTCAATACATTGAAACAAACGGCGTTTTATATTCGAGGTAAAGCGTGCGGGTTGGAATTGTTCCCCAAAGTGATCCAGTCGCTTTTCCTAATGAGGGAGAGTTTTTCGGAACCGCTGCTTTATCATGAAGATACAAACGAGAACAGTGCTCCAGTGTTAGACAGCAGCAGTGTTATGAGGCCCAAAACCTACAATTACATGGATATCAAATACGATTTGTGTAAAAGAGTAGACGAGTCCCTGATCAAAAAATCCGTAGATCTTGTTCAGCAAAGCATCCCGTTAGAGTGCAAGTTTTGTAATTTCTTAAAGGGGAAATCATCGATTTCGGAACTTTTGGGCGAACTTGGTGATGACATGGATGAGAGCATGTGCAGGTATGTCCGTGAGGCCTTGCAGAATGTTCCAAGAAAAATACCAACTATTACGTTGTGAAAAAAATGTAAGAAATTGTCGTAAAAATTGCAACAATCAGCGAACAAACCCCCGCGTGAACAAACATCGTTCGAGTTTTAGGCGAAATGCCAAAACAAGCGAACGAAAGGAGAATCGTAAGCAGAAATGTGCTGAAAACCGTCACCATGTAGTAAATTCCCCCAACTGACATATCCTCTTTTGGTTTATCACAACTGGTGTCCTCTGTTTCCGTTCGATCTGAGGGTTTTGAGGCGGTGAAGAGATCCTTGACTGCGCTGCAGTCCTCAGGAATCATTTTCAGATTATCGCACGTTTTTTGCTTCATCTAACAAACGTACGAAATTATGTATGGCAAAGTGTTAATGAAAAGATCGGAATTGTTTTTTTACTTGTCATTGATCGTGCTTTTGATGTTGGTTTCGATTGTACCTTTCGCTATACTGTACCGTAGCAACATACCGTACACACACGACTTCATAGTTTTCTACATGACCAAGTGTACAGCAAGCGTGAACGCATACGAGGAACTTAAGTCTGACAAAAGGTTCCTCTTTCACGACATATCCTCTGTTCCAATCTCGAGTCCAATCGCCGATACAAAGCTCCAATCAGTGTTCAATACGAATCGTAGAGTAAGAAATATAACACAGGACGGAAATTTGTGGACAAGTATACTGCACGAAGAATACAAATTCAAAAATGAGACGCCTCATTTCGTCCGAATAGAAAACGGAAAGGTTGTTGATTACGAAACAGGTTACCCAAACAAGTTTCATCCAAGCGCTGCCTTGCAGTGAGCTGTGTGGTTTACGCGGACTCACCATCGAAGCAGACGGCGATATCATTTCACTTTCAGTCGCTTCTCTGGCCAGTAAACGCTGAAATTACCACAAACACAACTTTCTTCGCATGTATCTACCCGGGCATGAACAGACTTGATGCCCATAGAACCGAAGCTTTTCATGAGTTCGAACTGTGAACTGGTGACAGGGGATGGGAAGAACACAAGCCCTGTGGGCATGTCACAACACTTCATCCTCGCGCCTTGTATTTCAAGATGGTTTGCCCCATGTACTGTCAACTCCAAACATGCGATTCGGGCACCCGAAAAAAACATATACTTTAGTTGCTCTAGAGACGAAGAAAGGCGCAGCCCAGACGAAATAGGCATGATCAAGTGATGCATTTGTCTTTCCTGATTGAGCATTCTTTTGACTTGAATGTCTAGTAAAACGGTCCACATCTGTTCGTAGCAATTGTACCCATGTCCCAATGCTATACCCTTTCTACTAGAAATGAGAACACTCTCGCCCCTGAATTTTCGTCGTATATGTGGTATTCCACTGTAGGTCCCTCCGTCATAAAAACTTTCCGTCCCAATCGTTACTGGGTCAAACACGAATGGTATCGCACATGTAGCCAACAGAACATCTACTAGGGCAACTTCTCCGTGTCGTGCGGAATTGAACACTTTCGTAGTTCTGCTGTTTACTGAGCAGACAAGAATGTGAATTCTTTTACCTGAGAGATTCTCCAGATCCGATAACTTCGTGACGTTTTTAGGTATAAATTTGGATATGCATTTACGCAAGAGTGCACTTGACAATTTTCGGAAATATGGGAATGCTACCGCAACAGGAACGAGCTTTTGGAGCATTTTGCACCTCTGACGTATAAACGGCATCTGCAAAAATTCTATGATTGTATCGAATCTTCCCGTGCAACAAAAGCAGCTCACTATGAGGGCACCGAAGCTATAGCAATATATGTTTGACACTTTATTCAAAAGCTCTGCGTCCTGCATATATTGCAGTGCGCCACATGTATACACACTGCTCATGCCATTCCCCTCGACGTATATGGTCTGCAAATTCATATCTTGGTATCGTTGCATTTTTAATCGTGACCGAACACCGGCATACGTGAGGACGGGCGTCTGTACGTGGACATTTACGACAGCATTAGAGAATGCAACACCCCGCATAAACGCTCCCATCACCACCTTCAGTATTACATCCCTCTTGCTGACCAGTTTTCAAAGTATTATCACTGCCATGAGCCAATACGTTTCTACTTGAATCGCAGTCGCAGTCCACCTCCTGCTTTTTGGAGCTGATAGTGTCATCTCTGCTTTCATCTAGCTCCTCGTACATTTTGTATTTCTTTGCGTTTCCCAGTTCGTCAAGAACAGCTGAGAATTTATTTCTGTTTTGTATCAAAGCGGATGTTTGATTTTTGTCAAAGAATTCCTCCGCATTCCCTGGAGTCATTGGGTCATACGAATTCACTACAACATCGTCAATTTTCTTGCTCGATAGTTTCGGATACTCAGTACTATCACACCATGTCAATGGGTTGAATGATGTCTCGTCGTTCGCATTTGCATGCTCCTTGGTTGTTGCTTTCTCACATGCGTGTTCGTTTCTTTCATCGAACTCAGCGAAAAAGTCTTCCTTTTTCTGAACAGGGGGGTTCGTTTTATTGATTTGGTCGTTCTCGTATTCGGACTGAGAGAAATCACCGCAAAGGCTGCGTGTAAGTGAAAATGGTTCGTTTTCCACGTAGAGATTCAGCCGTCTCATTTGTCGTCCTCGCTTACCTTTCATACTTTTCTAACATCACAGGTTTTTAGTTTCGACAGTTTCCTACAGGGAGGTGTCGACGCCCTTCTCTCTAAGTCCATAAGGTACCGAAGACGGTTTTCGAAAAACGGCGAAACACAATCGCCCAAGCAGAGGTACTGCCGTTTTTGATTTATACACGTTCAAAAAAATATTTCAAATTCTTCAGATCGCTTATGTACATATTTTTTTCGGTCTGGTCAGCAAGAGTCCTTTCGTCCTTCTGTAGAGTTGCAATAATTTCTTCGAGTTTCATCTGTCGATCTAAGCATACTTCGCTGATGGGTATCTTCAGAAAATCATCGGCAAGGCTTCGCCTCTCCAAGAATAGACGAGGGGTTTTTGAAAATTCTTCGAAGTTATCGGAGGACTGTAAAAGTTTCAGGAAGCGCAATTTTTCGGTATTGACGAAGTGTAACTCCCTTAAACGTGTAAGGATCTTCTGTTTTCTCTTGCTGTAATACTCCATTCGCACTTTGACGAACTCTCGTATTATTTCCTCTACAGTGTCGAATTTCCTAAGTTTTTCGTTGCGGTCAAGCAAATACATATTTGTAAGACAGATCGAGCTCTTCATCATCTTTTCGACAGTTCTTTCGTCTCCTTTGACGGAGATTGAAATGTTGATGTCATCGCATCTTGACACTACCTTCACGATGTCCTTCGATTTCTGCAATTTTGCAAGGGTTGACTCTGTCCAGCTATTGATTGGAAGCTCCGTAATGAGAATCTCTCCGTTCTTAACTGAGTATGTACCTTTCGTGTCGTACTTCCGATCCGCAGTTCGAGTGACACTACCCCTAAACCCCTGGAAGAACGGTTTCAGCTCGGGCACATCTTCCTCGTTGAGCACACATTCTACTGCAGATATCACATCTAAAACTGAAAACGGAGGCACATACGAACTAAACCCTGTCGCAATCCCTCGACTTCCGTTCACGAGAATCATCGGAACGATAGGTACGTAGTGTGATGGCTCCACTTTTGTGTTTTCCTCAAATTTACAGGGTAAGAGAGAGTCGTCTTCTTCGTGGAATATCGAACGTAAAAACGGCTGATTCTCCACGTGAATGTATCGCGGAGATGCCGCATCTTTTCCACCCTGCAGTCTTGACCCGAACTGCCCTGACCCTAGGAGTAGAGGAACGTTGTTCGAACCAACGTAGTTCTGAGCCATCCCGACTATGCACTCCGCAAGGGAATGTTCACCATGGAGGTAAAGAGTTTTAAGCGCGACTGTTGATGCAAGCTGCGCAACCTTTATAGTGCTACCGCGAGCCAAACACACGGACAGTATTTTTCTTTGAGATGTTTTGAGACCATCGACCACACTTGCAATCGACCTTGCTACGTCATAGCATGAGAAATGCAGAAGCTCCTGGTTCACAAATGCTTTCCCACTGATCACCCCCTTTTCGGGGCCCTGCAGCACCGCTTTTTCGTGATTTTCAATCAAGGATTTCCTCTCGTTGGCCATTTTTTTACAGAACATCGTTCTGAATGCCATTCTATCTTCTGTTCTATCGAGACTGCAAACCTGCTGAAGGCTATCTAATCTCGAGAAGTAATTTCGAGCCTCTTCTCGTGTACTTGACCCAAGCCCCTTGTAGTACCGCACTTTACTGTTGCCGTACTTGGCCGAGTTGGCGTTGTACGAGTGCATCGAGAAGAATTCCACCATCTTCGCGCCCTCGCCAACCTTTACAATTGGTGTGCGAAAGACCTTCAGGAATGTTGGGTATTTTTGTAGCAGCCAGTGGAATTTCGAGTCAAAAAAGTTCATAATCAATCCTGCGATATGAATTCCATCCAAGTCTGCGTCTGCGAGAATCATGACGCCTCCGTATCTCAGACCTGAAAGACATGTGCTGTTGAGCTGAATTCCCAGTATTGTCATCACATTTTTCCACTCAGAGTTCTCCAAAATGCGTTCGTCCCTCTCGTCTCGTACGTTTAGTGCCTTTCCACGTAGCGGATATACGCCATAGTGATCATGACCGACGATACTTAGACCAGACATTGCGAACGTTTTTGCAGAGTCACCTTCCGTAAGAATCAGTGTGCACTTGTCAAAGTTTTTGGTACCGGCCTGCAGTGCGTCGTGTAATTTGTCCACCTTCACTCCGCTTTTGCGTGTTACTTTTCTCGATCGCCGTTGCATTTCCATTTCCACTCTCTCCTCCAGAGCATCAAGAAACGACTCGGTTTCTTCGTTTTTCAAAAGAGCATGTGTTTTAAGTTTTCCACCAACAAGTTTTGTCTTAGATTGTGATGAGAATACAGGGTCAGTAACTGACTCGTTAATGTAGATGAACACACTCTCTCTCACGCACCGTAAAAATGACGCCAACGGAATTTTGCGCATGTTTGAGTGCAGCAATTTCAGTAAATTGTCGACATGAATGCTGTGGTCCAACATTCTTGATCCGTTCACGACACTTATACATGAGTCGTGGTCGGGAGGATGGTTTAAAAGGCAGACGTACATAGGGTCAGCTATATGAACGACCGTCGCGTCCTCCTCCACATGCATCTTAACAAATTGTGCGATATCTCTCCGTGGCAAAGTGACGTCGTTCACCCTTACAGTAAGGTTGGAACCGAATGCCGATTCTAGACAACAATGCATTATCCATTCGGAGTATTCACGCAGATCAACAAAATCGCCAACCCTTGTCTGGTCAGGGAAGCAAGTTATCTTAATTGTACCAATCCCAAGGTCTTCACTGCAGTCGATATTGCGACAAGCTGACATATTCTTCGACCACTCGTAAGCAAGTTCCGACCCCCCGACGTCTAGCAGTTCGACTATGAATTTCTGAGAAAATATGTTGGATAGTTTTACGCTGAGACCATTAGTTCCCACAACAGCGTTTTGTTCTGAAACATAGTGAGAAGATGTTCGAAGTTTTCCAAACGCCCCGTACATCGAATTGGTACCATCCTCGATTGCATCGTCAACTTTGATTTGTACGCCGTCATTTAGCACGACGAAGAAGTCAGCGTGGAACACAATATCAATAAAAGTTGCATCTTCGTTACCTACAGCGTTGTCAAATGCATTCGAGATTACTTCTTCGAGCATCTTCCGGACGATACCACAACATTTCCATTCCTTCCACTCGCATTTGCTTCCTGTCATAACCCATTCGTTTATGCTGGTGGATCCCTTTTCAGATCCCACGTACATGCCAGGCTGCTGAAGAACATGGTCGATCTCGGAAAGCTGTTTGATCATGCCGTTGCTACTCTCAGATCACACAAAACAATAGCAGCGGTGAACGATCTATAATGGGCACTAAAACAAAAAAAATGTTTATAGTGTCGTGTGGTATCCCCTTCTGCACATGAAGACTGTTTTGCTGGGCCGAGGTGTTTGTTTCTTTTAGCGGTATTACAATTCCGTCGCAGATTCACTATTCAAGTGCTTCGCGGAAGAGTAACATCGGCATTCAAGAGATCGGAAATTGATTGCGGAAACAGTCTTGAAATCACCCCAATTCCAGTTGACAGTACCCCAAATAGCACCGATATACCGCAAATTAAGTACCACGTTGTATCTTCATGTTGAGTCTGTGCGTAATAACAAACTAAGACAGATGCCGAAAGCGAAAGCACACCCAATGTAAGAAAAAAAGGAAACGCAACGCGCTGCGAAAACTCACTCATATCCATTTGCTGAACGCAAATGTGTTGTAATTGTAGACGGCTTTCTAAAATTGTCTGGCCCATATGCTTTTCGTTGTGAATAGCCTATCGTTACTTGAACCACCGCCGCTTGTTCGTTTTGTTTTTCTGAGCATTTACTTTTATATTCAGTGCTAATAATGGGAAACATGCTTGTGGTTGCGCAGGCCATAAGGTTGTGCGAGGAAAACAAACCCCTGATTTGCAAGTCAAACGAACACTTTGTCGGTTCGCATGGATCTGCGTTCTTTAATAAGACCACTTTTGATGAATTGCCAGAACCTCACTAGTTTTAGCGTTTCGACGGAGCCATTTTTCGCGGTCCGAATGGAGGTCAATTTGCACACGTGATGCCCAGAGACGATGGAGAGTAGCGCATGTGAAAGGCCTTGGCTGGAGCTTGTACACGGCATTGTTTATGGCGATATCTACGAGCATGTGGAAGAACTTACGAGAGTTTGCGGTTATGCGCACGGCGTTGTGAATGAAATAAATGCGAGAATATATAGAACTATTTGTCGCCGACTTGAGTAGCTCACCCCAGTCTGTTCCATAGTAAAGTACGTGTTCTGAACCCAGTGTTGAACCAAAATGTTCGAATTCCAGGTCGGTTTCTTGTTCGATGCGAATGAGTGATTCCGCGTCTACTTTCATCAGTTCCTGTAGATACGAAAACATATCCCGCAATTTTGTAACATGTGGCATAGAAATGGATGCAGGATCGATGTTTTTGTACCCAGGATACTCGCTGTCGAAAAATTCGGCAGCCTCCTTCCGAGTGGCAGTTGCCCAGTGGAAGAATCCGTTCTCAGTATGTGCAAGCATGGTGTAGATGGCCTTACAGGTGTATATGTAAGGCGACTTCCTTGCAAGCACAAAGAAGTCCCTTGGGTCTGGGTATTTCACGAACCACAGTGTGCCAGGTAGCGTCAGATTCAACCACATCCGACTATGGAAATACGAATACTCGGCTTTGAAGCGCATATTATGATAATCTTCCGGGGCATGTCTTGCACAGAATTGGACAGAGTCTGTTCCCCAGCGGCCGAAAGTTGCGTCCAGAGAACATAACTCACACTTTCCGCTGTCTCTCTTGCACTCTTTGCGACTGCCTTGTTCGCCCGCAATTATTTCAACGCCTATCCGAGCGTACTTCTCGAATCTTTTGGTTAGCCTGCCCTCGATGTATGCGCAGTAGTATTGCGTATGCAGTTTCCATACAAACTTCGGCCATCGATATGTGCTTTTGACCTGCATGTCGTCGAATATGCTTGGTTTTGCGTGAATTTTGTAGCCATCCCAAGAGACACACACACCAGAAAGATCGAAGTTTTCTATGACGTTCGAAACCTTTCTTTTACAAGTCATGACATCCAATGAGACGTGTTCGCTTAGAAGAACTGTGCGAGCAAGGATTCCATTGTCACGCATAAATGATTTGTAAGAACCAGCCGCATGCATTCCGACCGGCTCGCACTGAAGTGCGTTCGAGATCTCCGTAATGAATGAAAGAGCATGCTTTTCAGAAACATAAAAATCCAAGTCAACGCTGCCGCTGATCGCAGGTGCCCTTGAAAACCTTTTCGAAGCCACCTGAGAGTTCATGATGCATCTTGCTACGAACCCACCCGCAAGACGAGCGTTGTGTTTCCAAAGCACTTCTGCCACTCTTTGGTGAAGTTTGTCGATTGTCGGGTCCAGTAGCTGGATGCTCTCACGAAGGGCGGCCTCCCAGTTGTCTAAAACGGTCATACAGTCGTCGGACCGAGTTCTGGTAAGATCAAAAAAAATAGGTCTCGACAAGTAAAATGCCACTGCTCGGTCATGTGGAAAGAAGACGGCGCGAGAATTCGTTATCGTCTAATGCCATTAGGCTGATACTGTTCGACTTGGAATCGCGCATATACATGGGAATTGAAATCGACCTAGAAGGGGAGCATACCCCCATCACTGACATATCAGGCATAAGTTCCCCTTGCGATGATGAAGAAGCAATATGTTGCATATGCTGGGAAAAAAATGGACTTTTCGAATTCAACTGCTCCCATGTGATGCACGAGGATTGTGCCAAGCAGTGGTTTCTCACGCAAAACACATGCCCCACGTGTCGAAACGGGTTTTGATTGGATGCATGAAAAGCACCACAAACTCATCATGTACAGACTCGATTTGGGCTCCTAATCGTCATGGTGCGCAACATCGTTCACCTCTGATCTTCTCAAAACTTGTTTGCATGTGTGCAATATTAGACGCGGAGCGCATACAAGCCAAAAGTTGCGCTCCATTGCTTCTGGAACCTTTCAAATAAAAATCGAATAGTATTGCTAAATGAACAGAAAGAAGGCGAAGAGGCACATTGAAAGAGCGTCAGAGCTCATGTATGGTTCTTCCGTACCGCCAGATCATGGCTTTGGGCCTAATTTGAAAGAAAGTATAAAGGGGTTGTTTCTAAAACCATCAAAAGGTCCAAGAAGTCATACAGGGCTTCCGCGTCCGGATATTTTGAAAGAGCCCGAACAAGATGAAAGTGTGAGAGATCGTATGAAGAGAGAGGTCGGCTGGGATGTTTTGCCAGAAAAGGTTGAACGATTGAAACGAAAAATCATAGAAACGGCAGTAGACAGATTCAAAGATGCAACGATCCCCTTGTCAGACGCTACAGGGGATCGCCCCGGTGAAGTTTCTTCAGTGCGCAGCGAGGATGCCTTGGCAGACGCTACAAATGATCGCCCTTGCAGAGTTTCGTCAGAGCTCAGGGAGGATGCAGCGGAAAATTCCGACGACTGGGATTGTACTTCCAAACCGAATCATTTTGAGTGGGTTGATTGTGAGAGTGATAAGTTTGTTCGGAGATGTCTATCGCTCAATCAAATCCGAAAAAAAATGGAAGTTCTCCGCAATGAAGATGTAATCACATTTATAAGGGCTATTTGTAATGGGTTAACGTTTCTTTGGCCCGATCATCTTACGGAGAATCTGTGTGTAAGCAATCAGGTCCGGGAAATGGGGACAGTACTTGAAGAAATCCGGGCGTATATTGTCCGTGACTTTCGTGAACAAAGCATGGTGCAATCTCTAAACTACGCAAATGAAAATCCTTTACCAAATAATTTCGAAGCATTAAAACAGAGTCTTATGAATTTGACTCTTGCAAACACTTCTCCTGAGGGTGTTTGTGACATCTTGAGAATAGTCACTGATGTTTTAAAGTGTTTACCCGGAATACATATCCCAAATATAAAACACGGTTTTATGCGTGAAATCCAAACACAAATAATCCGTTGTAATGATTTAGTGCAGAATGGTTTGAAGTTAAACATTGACGACTAACTAGTACTGAACAACCTTTTCATTGTTTGTTTCATTGAGCTCTAACGGTGACCCCAGAACACACCTGTATTGACGCGGTCTCTGGTTTTGTTAACATGATCATTCACTGTGTGAATGATGCTCTCCACATCTTCTGAGCTGCTGTGTATATACACATGATCACGTGGTTCTTCGAGGGACGACTTGTGTATCAAAATGAAATCAGTGGGTGAGAATACATGTATCACCTTCAGTTTGCGAATGAGATTGAAGAAGACTGGTATTTTTATGTGATTCTTGTGCGTCGGATTCGTTGAAATAACGCGGGAGTTCAAGATCACGTCAGGGGCGCACTTTCTAATAGTTTGTGGAAAGCAGAAGAGCACAACGGAGACAAGTGTGATCGTGAAGATACTCAGCATGTAAAGTTTTCGCGAGGTCTTTGTGATCATTTCCAAAGCCTTTTTATTTTTTTTATGTTTGAGGATGCTACAGGCCAGGTTCTGTTATGGAACGTTATAGCCGGTGCAGTGGCCCAAGAGAAACGGGCACATACACAACAAATATCGGGTTCTGCTATGATCCCAAATTTTTTTCTAACGTGAGTGAAAAGGCATGAGTGAACACGAAATGGTGGCACGAATACAAATGGTTCACGATCAAATAAGGGGGGTGCTTGATCTCATGCATCAAAATAGGAACGCTTTACATCGTGATCCTGTTATGTTCCGCGAGCATCTGGATAGAATTCAAACTGTACTTACTGACATGTATGCACAAATACAACAAGCTGTGGATGAGCGTCACACTGCAGCCCCGCGGCGTCATGACCATCTTGCAGCTGAGCGTCACACTGCAGCCCCCCGGCGTCATGACCATCTTGCAGCTGAGCGTCACACTACAGCCCCGCGGCGTCATGACCATCTTGCAGCTGAGCGTCACCCTGCAGCCCCGAGGCGTCGTGGCCATCTTGTAGCTGAGCGTCACCCTGAAGCCCCGTGGCGTCATGACCATCTTGCAGCCGAGCGTCATCTTGATGCAGATGACACATATGACCGTCTCACTGCCTCGATGAGAGCTGGAGTAGACGAAGAACTTCCTCTACAGGAGCCTGCACAGTTACTTCATCCTAGGGTTCCAAGTGTACATCAGATGCCCATAGATGACAGCATAGATGATAGGGATATCACACAGTACAGGTTCAGGAAGCGTCAACTCAGAGAAGGGTTTGGAAGAAAATCAAAATTGTATTAGGAAGTTGCTTGAGTTGACAATTGCTGTCTTTTAATACCACACAAAAAATCGTGTCTCTATGAAAAATTACCTCGGGACTTAAATCCTGCTTAGCATGCTAATGACTGCTGGGACATCAGTGTAGTCCGGCACAGCATCATGGTCCAGGATCCATTCAGGATGCAGGAATCCTTTGCCACATATGGTCGTGGGTGCATTCCGCCCGCACGATGCAAGCCAAAGGAATGAAGATTCGTTTCCGTGAAGTTCCGGAGCATGGACAAGAAATGCAAAATCCTCTGTCACTGTGCCACACTGCAAAGTGACCCGAATTCCCATTTCCTCAAACGCCGCCCTGTACCAGTCAATGTACATGCGCGACTCCTGTATGTTGTGTCCGTTGTGATATGGACAGCTTACCAAATGCGCATTAGAATGACCGTTCCACTGTAGTGATGAGGCCACGAACCGAATCCACGACATACCTAAAAGGTGATACTCAGGATGCCTATTAAATGGGCTGTCGGAGCATCGCACAAAAATAACAGCAGGAGCATAGCTTGGAATTGGCAGTGCTCTTTGGAATGTAGGTGCTAAAATCTTTTGCATCGAATCGTACAAAAGGTTGTGCTGTGGGTGATTTTTGATGAACGCATCATCGTTCCTGAAAAGTCGCCATATCCAATCACCTTTACCTGATGCTTCCTGCCCAAACATTTCATTCATTGCAACCTGCTGCCATTCTGGCCATTCCTTGTTTAGACGTTCGATTGAACTGTATGCTTCTACTGATACAGTGAATAATCATGATTGCTCCTGACCGCCTATAAATCGAATCAATTTCCCTGCCATAGAATTTCCAACTGCGGGCTGCATCAGCTGATGCAGAACCAATGGAACATGGCATTGATAAAGATCTTTCTTTCGACCCAGCGACACTTTTGTGAGGTACTGCCAATCAACTTCCATTTTGCCAGATTGCACAGCGCCCATTCTCTTCTTTGAAAAACATATTTTAAATACAATACTCGTCAATATTTCAAACAGTGTAGTATATGCAGCACTTGTAGCAACCTGTTCACCTGAAGGTGCGCGACTAAGGGGCTGGATGTGCTATGGTGTTCACGACAACTTGAGAAAAGTACCAACGGATTTGGTACTACTGCAGGTTTCGGCTGACAAATTGCCCTGTTGTTGCAATCTGAAAGAGAAACCATTATCCATTCTTCGTCTCTCATTTCTGACGAAAGAAGAAAATGTGTAATTACGTTTGCTGTTTCATCGTTGTTGGTCAATTCTTCTGTACCAGCACCGACTCAGGTCCTTTGTTAATTTTCGCACGACGTATTCAGCGATGATCTTGCCCCTGTGCGATAATTCCGATGACACCTTCGGCTGGTCTGACATGATCCTGTTACAATAGTCACTCAGACGCATCGCCCACTCTGACGAACTTATATTATGTTTTATCATTTTTGTTACGATGTGACATGCCCAGAACTCACAGGCATTTGCAATGTATTGGTTTCTTGCGTTTCTATAGAATTCAAAATCAGATGCTCTTAGTTTCTCTTCCGAGGAAAGCTCGAGGAATGTAGTAAGTTCCCCCAAGAACTGATTTTCGCACGCCTGCGGTGGCGTAATTTTGTATGCGTCTTCATAACCAAACTCATCCTCCTCGCATTTGCCGTACATCTCGTAAGATCCTCTATATTCCATGCCATGCTCATGACAGGCCTGTTCAAAAAATTGCTCGACATACTGCTGCTGGTGTGCAAAACAGTTGTCCTTGTTTGGCTCCACTGCCATGGAGTCGACATACTCCAAAAGAGTGCCATGCTGAAGAACTGCAGCTACATGCCAACTTTCTGTTAAATATTCAATAATGTAACACCTACAAACACATTTTGATGCAATATCCTCTTTCAATCGTTCAATATCATAATGGTCACCTACACTGTACTGACCATCACATATAGATAAGGAGAGTACACTGAGAGCTATGTTATTACTTCGGAAACTCGAAGGGCCGCATCTCAGAACAAACCACTCCCTAAAAAGGTCCACGGATGGTGTTACCCCTGCTTCTGTTGAGACGTTTATTCCCATTTGTGTATCACTTAACATAAAAGAAGATGAACAATGAATTCCATTTCGAAATCTCGGCACTCAATCGGTTAGACATGAGCTAGAATCGCACGATTCAAATCTGATTTGGCTCGCCGATGGCCGAACACCTTTTCGTGCATAACGTATCTGCAAAGTTAGATTGGATGTATCAGTGCGCCGGAGTGCGTTTCCCCGATCATCCGTAATACAGCATTATCTTACAAAGTGTCGATGTGACGGCTTGGGCCCTATTCTTCCATGTCACATGCTTCTGCATGTACTGAAACGCGTCAGTTTGCCGTTTTGTATCACTTTCAGTGGGGTTTAAAAGGAGTTGTACAGCCTTTTCGGCCATCATGTCCTCGTATGTGACGTCGACGATTGGTGATGTCATCTGTTCTTCGACGGATAAGTTGAAATCGACACTGGAGGGTCCAAAGTGGTATGCGAACCCCTTGCATGTTTCCGGCAATGCGCCAATGTCGGATGTCAGTACCCACAAACCACACGCCATAGCCTCTAGCACACTCGTGCAGCATGTCTCTGCGAACGTGCACGGATAGAGTAACATCGTCGCAGCCTGCATGTGAGAAAATAGCTCGGGCTGCGTGACGGATCCAAAGAACTCAACTCCATTAGAGTCTATACAGCTCTGATACACTTCTTTGTATATGTTGTCGTGCTCAATTAGAGTGCACTCCGTAAGGCTTTTAGAACCGTTTTGTGTTGTGCTTGTCGTGCTTTTCCCAAAATCACGAGACATGCTGGAGAAGACCTTAAGAACAGCCTCAGGAACTGATTTCCGAACTTTTTCAAAAATCTTCAGACATGGAATCAGCCCTCGATATGGCGCGGAACAAAAAATGAGAACCTTCGAATTGGTTTTTTGCAGGGAAGTGCATTGCAGTAGGGGGCTGATTGCGTTTTGAATAACTCGGGTGTTAGTCTGAGGCAAAGAATACTCATGAACATACCAGTTTCTCTGCCATTCACTAACGAACATGTGACTAAAGCTTCGCATGCAGGTGTCCTTGTAAGAACTTATGCTGTCTCTGCCAGTTTTTATGAAATCCACGTTGATGTCATGTTGATTAAAAATCAGGACACGTTCTGGTCTGAGAATCCCCTGTAGAACGTGATGAGCAGCGGACGAAATTATGTGTGTAGCCTTCCAATCCTCATCCGCTAGAGAGAAGGAATTCACGACTTCGAGTGTATCACTAACGCGACCAAACGCACTAGCGTCTGCAAGAAAACGAACGGTAGTCCACGGCTCCTCTGAAAGAGCACGGGCGAGATTCCACATCGCTGCCTCCGTTCCCCCCATCGGCTTGTCGTTTGTGAAATCGTAGCCAGCCCCTACAAGGTGGATGACAAGGATCCTCTTTTCAATGCGTTTAGGGCGAACAATGCGTTCATAGTCACCTCTGCTGTGGTCAGCGTCGAATAGTTTGTGAACTTTAATTAGGTTAATGTCCAGATTCTCGATACCGTATTCCGCTAGCAATTTCTTGCGGAAGTTCTCATCCTCATATGCAGCATTTCGGTGCGAAAGGCTGGAATCGTTGCACATGTCATAAATGTACAAATGAGGGTCGCTCACAACGTGCATATTTAGTTGATCTCGTTTTGTGTAAAGTTCCAAAAACATGCGGTAGTCATCGAACAGATATGCCTCCTCGTCAAAAATTCTTGCACCAACTTTTTCCACGAAGCTTTTCGTGAAACAGAGCAGACGAAAGGGTGTTAGAAGCATGGTGTTGAAAACGCTGTCCCAGCAATCTACCTCCATCTCCTTGAAACGATGCTCACATTCGTACACATGTGAGATCATTCCATCACCCTCAATTTCTACATAGTGATTTGTTGAATGAGACCACTTGGTGTTCGCTGCCAGGCACATAACCTCAAGGTTGTGATGCTCCATGTGTTGCCTTATCTTTTCCGGTGCGCTTGAAAAGAGTTTGTCGTCTCCATCGACAAGGATGACATGGGTATACTTGAGATTCATGAAGGTTGTGAGAACTGAATTGTGTCCTTTTCCTGGTCTTCCATTGCTGGGTGTAGTGACAACAAGCACTGCTGGGGCGTGTTTGAAAATATGTTCTCGGACACTTTCAATGTACTTTTGGTTCAGTGAGTTGATCACAACTGTGATATCAAGACCACTCTTCTGGCAGCTCTCAAAACAATCGTTGAACGCTTCTAGGTTGCTCGAGGTAAGAATACATATTCCATACATTTACAAACAGGCTCCAGATTAATCTTTGGCTATAAAACGGCGACGTCCCCTAGAAGGAAAGGAGTTTCCAAACGCCACCGTCAACTGGATTGCACAGAAAGGCTCGTCGGCACTTAAGCATCCTAGCGTACATTTGGGTTTGGGTGAGATGGTGACTCGCTGTGAACTTCGTAGCTTTGATCTCTACAACAGTATTTGTCGTGGGGCAGTACACATCGCATCTACCAACCACTGTTGCCGTTTCCATTCGTTTCTCAAACTCAAGGTCTTGTCCAAGGTTGATCAGGCGAAATTGATGGTGCAGGCTCGTTATGATTCCTCGAAGGTATTCAATGTCTACCCAATCGAACGTGTTACTTCGGTCAAAGTATTGGTCCCTGATCATTACTATTCTCATGAAGTCGCGACTCGGTCGAGCAATCTTGTGCAGACTTTTGATACAGTCGTACTGCCTCAAGGCTTGCTGCATAATCTTATATCTACAACTTCCCTTGCGAACACTGTTGCGAGTAGATCTCATCCTCTCCATGTGCCCAAGCTTACCAGTGAGGACTAGTTCCATCCACATAGAAACGTAATTCCCGTACTGTGGAGCCCTATACGATGGGGTTGGTGTTCCGACTTTGAGCGTAGTTAGGAGCTCTGCTTCACAACGAAGGGCAATCTTTCTGCACCAATGAGCAACAAAATCTTTGCTCATTTTTTTATCACGATACATCATTTTATACAGTAGTTAACGAAGATATGTGTTAGGAGAGCTCGATGAGAGGGCTCTTGTCGACATTCTCACATCTCAGTGTCTTCTGTAGCACAATTTCAGAATCAAATTTATGAGGAACGCATCGTCGCGTTAGAAACCAGCAGGACGAACTCCTGTGCGTCGAAGTTTGATGAGCTTATTCTAACGTGGTAGTCCCCCGAGGAGCCATTCCCCGTCGGCACAACAATCTTTTTGACGGTATCAAACGGATGGTAAGAGCCGTTTGCGTCCGTGGCGTCTACCTCTAGGTCGTTTCTCTCTCGCAGTCCATCTGAGGTAAAACGCCGCTGCACGTAATTGCTTCCCAATCGTTCTCCCCGTTTCACATTTACAGAGTCGAGAAAGAAAGGGTAATGTTTTTTTCCGTCGCCAGACTCAATGTGTATTCGCAGTCGATTTTTGATTGGATTTATCTTGCGCTGCAGTTCGGCCGTGAAAGTCGTATTGAAGAACCGTGGCAAAACTATATCATCGCTCTCTCCTGTGTCGGTATAGCACATCGTTGCGATGATGGGCAAACTCGAATCTTTTGCTGCAATGGAAATCGTTTTGCCTGACCCATTCCTAACATCATCAACAATCGTCAGCGAGGATCCTGATTCCAGGTATTGAATGCACGCGCCCAGATTCACTAGACCGTAACCCACCTGAGGGTGAACCACTCGTTGATGGGGCGATGTGGCGTTGTGCACTAACAGAGCCTTGAGAAAGGATGACTTGACGCTCGTCAGTGTACGTAGTAGGACAGCGACGTTTCCAGTTTTTGGCCATCTTAAGGGATCCTTTAAAATATATTCCGAGAGAAGTGCACATACTCCCGAAACTGCAGGGCATGCTAAACTCGTACCGTCTCGTTCGGCCTTTACGAGTTTCAAGTCCTTCCATTTATCCAGACTGCCAGACAGCACACTCGTGCTCACTGACTCTCCATTCGCAACAATTGTAGGACTGATCCTACCATCAAGAAGAGGACCACATGATGAGGTGGAATGAGTCATACCAGTTATGAGTTCGAAATCCCCCTGTATACGCACATCTTTCAAGTTCCCCACGATAAGTGCATTACGGTTTAGCCAACTCGTAATTCCATAGCGAGAGCTCACTGTATCGTACCAGCGTGAAACCGTCTGGGAGATCTTATATCGGAAAGAACCGTTTTGCAGTACAATTTTTTCTGCAGCCTCCAGGTCTTGCTCCGATCTTATCAGTAAGGATACAGCGTCCTCGCCGTCGGCCTTGACGGAATCATTTCCGCTAGCAAACACCATGAGATGGTGCGGATGTTCGGCAGCGAGTTTGTCGAACTGTAAACTGGTGTATAGCATTGCTTCGTACTTGTAAGGATCGAATATGCTGGGGTGAACATTCGGCCAACCATTATTTTGCGCTGATACGGAACTCTGAAAAAGCCTTGGAGAGTACACCAATTCGCATTCGGATGTGAGTTCCCATTTCAATTCTTCTTTTGAGAGAGCAGTCATTGTGTATGAATGATTTGATATGTTAGCAAAAGGGATGTGCGTCCGAAACGTTTTGTAATTGAATCGGTCCAAAAAGCTCATTGTTATTGCCTTGGCTTGCGGGGCGAACCCCTCTTCTTCATTAGTACTCGCACTTACAAGAGCGCATGTGATAGCAACCGTGTGGTCGAGGCTTTTCGTGAAAACTAACCATTGCGGGTCGGTCGTTGTTTTGAGATGTTCTACCATTGCACTCATACTTTTGAAATTTCCGTTGCCGACAGAGGTAATTCTTCCCTCGAGCTCCTTAGGCTCAACGCCAACTTCTTGCAAATGAGGAGCTGAATCCCAGAAGTTAAAGTTGGCGCCGTCCCTTATTATTACGGTTACCCCCTTCCCCGACAGGTTGTGAGGATCTTTTCGCACTGCGAATGCGTTCGCTATCTTTATTTGCTGCCTCCCTCTTCGTGCTGGCCATAATGAGCGTGACCCACCCACTTTCGCACACCTTCTCGATCTAGTTCTCACTGGCGCTTGTGTGCGAGGCGGAACTGGTGCTTGTGTGCGAGGCGGAACTGGTTCAGGGTTTACTCCACTGGGTGTAGGTGGTGGTTGGGATTGAGTGGGAGCAGGGGTCGGAAGCCCATGTGTTGGAGCCGGTTGTAAATCCGTGGGTCTTGGAACTGGGGACCTCGTATTTGGGTCCGGTATGGGTGTAGGGTTATGTATATCAGCGGGTGGCGATGGGGCCGGACCAAGGGGTCTCGAAGACGTCATTGTTTTAGATAAAATGAGGGTGAAAATAATTGTAAGAACGATCGATGCCAAAACGATGACAAACGCCATGGGTATACCTCCCATTTTATGCATTTGTAAACATTTTTTTTTAAGGCAATAATGGTGTAAGGCGCAACCGGCACACTTCGATTTCCCGAGTCTGTACTGCAGGCTGTGCGTAACGTTTTCTATCAAGACCACAACTTAGGTGACAAGAGAGTCATGAGAAGACAAAACAATACTGCCAAACAGGCGCACTTTTTCCATGCCCAACTATCTTGACGATAGAATTGCCGACAGTAGGTTTCAACGTCAAAGTTGGGATCTGCCATAGAAATTCTAAGGTCAAGCATTACTATGAACATCTCGTCAACAGTCATGATCTTTTCGTCAATGAGAAGCCGCTGGACTACATTATAGGCATTCTGAGATTGATTCATTGATATACTGTTACATTTTGAAGTTCGATGCAAATCCTCGGAGTAAAGCAAAACGCTTCACCGGCTCATATCGGACTCCCAAAGATTGAAATGGGGATCTTCATCTTTGTGCGAACAGACCGAATCACAGTCGGCGCATGGAGTACACAAATCCACCTCCCATTGTAGCTTTTCCCACCTACCTGCTCTTTTGAAGTCTACATCATAAACTCTCGTTCCCGTGAAGATGGAATTTTCCAACACCCCCTTGATTACTCCCTTCTCGCCAAGAGCTGGGGTGATGCGTGACGCAGTCCAGCAATGAGGATGTGCAACTGCCAAACGGACGCAAACGGGCGCGCGTTGGGCTTCTTCGAAGAACGTCTCAAAAAGGAGCATTTAGCGGACGGGGTCTATCTGGCTTTATGCAGTGAGTGCTCTATAATTAACACGTAAACGATCTATTTTCGACTGGGACAGGGCTATCCCCACAGTCTTCAGAGGGAACCGGCATTTTGAAAAAATCTGTTACAGTCAGAACACACACGGAAAAGTCTGTCGTAACAGTCGACCCCGCAATTCTCAGGGTTGCACCCCATTTTTCATTCTCGAGGGGATTTTTGGTGATAATGTGAACGAATGCCTCCTTTTGTTGCGTGACCGCTTCTTTTGTTTCGGTTTCAGTGAGGTACTCCCCCTTCGGCGCCTGACATGCGAACTGGATCGAATCGTATTCGTTCTTTGTGTTCCATATAGTGAACATGTCAGGTTTTGACAACCTTACCTCGATGAAGTCCTTACCGAAGCCAGTGAAGGGAGACCGTATTTTATCGTCTTTTTCCGCGTAGCATGTCAAGAAATGTTCGTGAATTTTCCCGACCTCCTCTTGTCCTCCTTCAGGAAAAACCCGAACATAAACGAGGGTACCCTGAATTGTCACAAATTCAACGTCTCTCAAGATTACATCAATTTCGGAAGCTTTCCACTCATCTTTACCATGCCCACCTTTCATACTCGCGTTCATTTACGAAAGGATAGCGACATTTACTCAGACTGATTTTCCGCGGGAAGCAGACTGTCAGCTTCCTGTGATGCAACGGACCCTTCAGATTCACTCACCGATTCTCGTTCGTCGTCGTGTGAGTCTTCATCATCATGTGCACACATGTAGTCCTCGAACTCCATACTCACACTTGATTCACTACATTCACTATCTGAAGCCAAATCATTGTCATAAGTGCCGGGAAGGCACGTGTTCGTATTCTTTCGAAATAACTCCGCCGTGCCGAACTGGTCATCGGTTATCGGAGTTTCTGCAGAAGGTGGTGCATTGGTACAGGATTTGTGATATACGTACCGCTTCTTTTTTTCTTGTTTTCTCTCATTGCAACATAGGCTATAGCTCTCAATGAAAATGTCGTCTCTCAGGAGAAATGACAATTTCTGTAGCTGTGACTCTATCTTCTCACAGAGCTTCAATGACTCCTCTGGTCTGTAAGAGTATGACTTCATTCCTATGCATGGAATGTAATGATTGATAAGACCCCATACGCGTTCTGAGGGTGTATATTGCATACTTCTGACAAACCCCGTCATCATTTGTTTGTAACTACGGTACGTGCGATCCATTGTCCAAGATAGGCGTGTATTTTCTGCAAAAAAAAATGTTTTGTTTCTCATAAACTATGACAAGACAGAACCCAATACGCGGGTTTGGCAAAGAAACGCAGGTTCCGGAGGAACAAACACCTAAACCTTCAACACCTAAACCTTCAAGTGCACCGACAACGGACGACGACCCAAAGAGAAAGACTTTGAAGGACCGAATTTGTTCCATTCCCGAAACCCTTTTTTATACCCTTGGTGCACTTCTCGTAGCACTCCTCGTGATTGCGATCGGACTTGCATGCGTGTACCTCTTCACCCGAACCCCTAAAGGCGAGTACGAAAGGGTAACCTAGTAGAGCATGTCGGGTTTTGTGGACATTTTTAATTAACTTGGAGAAGGAAAATGACAGAAAGTCTCAAAAAATTAGGCGCTGGGTCTTTTAGCACCTGTTACCTACAGTCAGATGGAAACGCAAAAAAAAAGTATCACCTCACCGATCATGACTCCGCCTTGAGGGAAATTGCGATCATACGACTTTTAGACTGTAAGTACGTCATGCCAAGCCGAGGGTACACATTTGATCAGGACGAAGTGTGCATTTTCATGCCAAGGGCGCTGGGATCACTTCAAGATCTGATATCCTCGAAGTTTTCTTACAACGAGGAATTTTGCGAAATTGTAACGCATTCTCTAATATCCGCAGTGTCTTACATGCACCAGGCGGGCGTGCTGCACCGTGACGTAAAACCCGCTAACATCATGATAATGGGTTCTACAGAGATAAGACTTTCCGATTTCGGTCTATCTAAATTCGGATGTGAGTCGGATTGCCACAGTCCAAGATGTGGTACCAATGGTTATATGGCGCCTGAACTCCAAACCTGTAGGTATTCTATGCAGGTCGATGATTTTGCAGTAGGAAAAACCTTGCTGCAACTCTACACATGCATAAGTAATGTACCACAAGATCATGACCAGAAGATCACAGAAATAATAGGCCATTATCGTCAAGACTGGCAAAAGTTGATACAAGGGTTCCTTGAGACGGATGAGAGAATTCGAAAGAGGTGTGTGGACATCCAATGCGGGAGTGATATCCGACCAAGCTTCACAGTCCAACGAACAGCCCCCTGTGCTACTAAATTAGATAAAGCAGAGGTCTTTGATATCCTAGAGAGACTGAACATAAGAGAGAGGTACAACGGGATTCTGCTACCTCTCGTTAATTCTTACAAAACAGCAGTCCCGAAAAAGACCATGCTAGAGATCATAGTTTGCTCTGTTCTCGTAACACAGGGGTTCAGCAGCGAGGAACTCGACGCATGTTACACTGTGTTCCGAAAGTACATAGTAGATGTGATTGATTGTGTAAAGTCGAAAAGCGACCTCGACCTTTATGGATGCAAGAAGTGTCAGCGGTCTCCATCAGAAACAGTTCCACGAACGTGCCTGGAGAAGCACCCCTGCCCTGTTCATCCGGACATGAGCGAAAGCGATTCCGATACAGAAAGTTCTTACGAGAGCGACGGATCTCAA
>Ga0099797_100191_pt1 | contig 39827 bp, 18 predicted proteins | sample Uncmet_Sort48C_1_FD_89871 | JGI IMG/M metagenome (GOLD analysis project Ga0099797, IMG submission 89871) | Marine eukaryotic communities from CALCOFI LINE 67, Pacific Ocean - C012_Sort48C_1 | ecosystem: Environmental > Aquatic > Marine > Oceanic | place: Pacific Ocean: Monterey Bay | collected... | reverse complement strand
ATTAAATTTCTAAAGTAATCGTAATCGGTAATAGAGTCATGAAGCTAAACTCAAAGTAATCGTAAGCGAGTACCTCGCGTGAAATTCGATTTCTAAAGCAATCGTAGTCGATAATAGAGTGACGAAGCTAAACTCAAAACTCAAAGTAATCGTAATCAAGAAAACTCGATTACTTGGCCCCAAGTAATCGTAATCCGATTACTTTATGGCCATCACTGTCCAAGTGTAAGTTACGTATAAGTATAAATTAATATCTATGACATATTAGATATTAGCTAGCTATAATTTTATAACTAAAATATAATGTGTCCTATTCCAATTGAAGTACTACCAAGAAGTAAAATTTCAAAGAATTTTTTTTTTTACAAAAAGGACACACGATTGTGTGTCCTTTTCGAATTGAACTACATGTACCTACTGCACAACACATGTATTCTCAACAAGAAGAGAAGGACATGCATCTCCGATCTTCGAAGCTCATCACAAATATCAACCTACTAAGAAAGTTTTCAGTTTAGAATATTGTCGGAGGAATGTTCTGTGTTAGATCCTTCCTGTTTTCTGTTCTCTTTGTGGCCACTCACGCAGCTGTGGTTCTCAATTATTATATAAACATAAAACTAACAACGAAAGATAATCCTATTTACCTCCAACACACACACGCACTCATACACACATACACGCACTCATACACAAACACTCACTCACACACACGCACTTGGCCTACTTTTGTACAGGATGATGGCGCCTTTGTTCATTTGTTCGAATGGAAATGGAGTGATGTGGCCCAAGAGTGCGAAGATTTTTTAGCTCCCATGGGCTATCAAGCTGTGCAGGTGTTCTCAACTCTCTCTCTTTCTATCATTTGCCCTTTCTCTCTTTCTATCCTTTCGCCCTCTCTTTCTTTCTTTCTCTCTCTCTCTCTCTCTCTCTCTCTCTCTCTCTCTCTCCCTAACATACACACACACACTCACACACTCACTCACTCACTCACTCCCTCTGCTTCTACTTTTTCTGTAGGTTTATCTCCATATCTCCTTGCTCGACTTATGAAAGTTTTTGTCTTCTCTTGTCCTTGATCAATCTTTACTGGTTTTTGAATTCTTCACCTCTCCTCCTCTAACCATCCTCTTTACAAGGTGTCTCCCGCCATGGAGCATATTCAAGGAGATGCGTGGTGGACGAGGTACCAACCCGTGTCCTATAAGCTCCAGAGCAGATCTGGCAACGAAACTGAATTCCAAGATATGACAACCAGGTTCCTTTCATTTGATATTATCCTAATCCCTAACCTTTACCCCTAACCCCTAACCCCTAGCCCTTAATTCTAATCTTAACCCTATACCTGGTATCAGATGCAACAAAGTGGGTGTGTCTGTGATCGTGGACGCGGTGATCAACCACATGGCTGCGGGGTCCTCCACCGAACAGCAGGGCACTGCTGGCACTTCCTACTCAGGTCGCAGCTTTGAGCCCTACAACTACGACTCCAACAACATGCACCACTTTGACGGGAACACCAACGCCAACTGCGAAGTCGACGATTACACCTCCCAGCAGAATGTGCAGCAGTGCGATCTGGTGGGGCTGGTGGATCTGGACACTGAGAACTCCAATGTGCAGGACACCATCGCTGCATACATTAATAACATGAATTCCCTAGGAGCTAGTGGTTACCGCATCGATGCGGCCAAACACATCAACCAGAACTCCATCTCTTCTATCATATCCAAGGCCCCGCAGATCTACTGCTTCCAGGAAGTAATCTACGGTGCTGGAGAGCCTGTGACTCCAGAGATGTACACTCCTTTCGGAGATGTCACGGAGTTTAACTTTGGTGTGGACATGTGGAATGTGTTTAAACAAGACAGCAATGACCAGATGCAATACCTGACCAACTTCGGGTATGAACTTACAAAATTTTAATTCAATTTATTACTATTTAGAAACGTTCAAAGCTAAAGATATAATATCTTTAGCATGTTTTGACCTTGACTTTACTTTTATTAAACCTGAATCTGGGAACATATTTCCAATAAATCAGAGAGGCCTGGAATCTGATCGAGAGCGACAAGGCGGTAACCTTTACCGACAACCACGACACCCAGCGCTCTTCTAGTAACGTGTTGACCTACAAGAATGGCTACAACTACGACATGGCCAATTATTTTATGCTGGCCCATCCTTACGGACACCCCAAGGTCATGTCCTCCTACTACTTCACCGACACTGACGCTGGACCGCCAGGCACACCCGTACATGACGGCGACACCGTGCACTGCGGTGATGGCAACACCTGGGTCTGCGAGCATAGACGTACAGGGATTGCAGGCATGGCCAAGTTCCGTCAGGTGGTTGGCAAGGAGATGGACACCGACTGGGTGACTGACGAAGGCAATGGCAACAGAGTCGCCTTTAGCCGAGGCAACAAGGGCTTCCTTGCCCTCAACATGGACAAGAACCAGTACTGGGACGCTGAAATTCATACAGGCCTCCCTGATGGAGAGTACTGTAACGTCATTGTCTCTAGTCACGACAGTTGCGGAGACGAGGACAAAGTGTACGTCAACTCAGGATCTATCAAGGCGAATATCCCTACTGTTCAAGCTCTCGCCATTCATGTTTAGATTTAAGATGTGGACAGTTGCGACTTCAATTCAATTCGCTTTGCAGCTTCTGCCTAGCTTCTACTTGCTTCCTTCTGCTTCTGAAGTAGATTAGTTACCATTACTATTACAGTAATAGCAATAGCTTAGCGTTACTATTACTATTACTAGCTATCTCGTCTTGCTGTAATAGCTACTTCTAAGCAGCTAAGCAAGCAAGAGAATTTGTTCATTTTATCATTTTAATCTGAGTAAAAATTCGATCTAATCTGAGTAAACGTTTTTTTTTTATTCCTACGTGAGTAAAACATAATAGTATTATCTATTTACGCGAGAAACAGAAAATTACAAAGTATGGAGAAACAGCTGATAAAAATCACATTCGATTTTGCCCTGCTTCCTTCTCTACTACTGGCGAAATGGGCCCGGCTATTAAAAATCTCTTTCTTCAACAAATCAGACTTAAACTACAACTAGTTGATGGCGAAGTTAAAAGATCAAAGGTTCGAAAAATAATGAATCACTTCGTTCGCCATATTTCTGCAGCAATCAACAGATCGGCAAGCAGAAATATTTTCCTCAAGGCTACCAAAATGGTCAACTTGGCACGTCATACCCAACAAAACTTCTCCTCTTCCACCTCATGCGACCTCATTTCCTCCTCCGCCTCTTCCTCCCCAGATGACCTAATCCAACAACTTGAACTTCAAATTTTCAACCAAGACGTTATCCAAACCTAAGTCTTTTCTTAGATTTGGAAAATGTCCCTCATATATACTTAGCTAAATCTATCTAGTATCTAGCTAGATAACTATAACTATAACTCAGGTATTATCTATTTAATATAAATATAAAAATGACAACTTGAACTTCAAATTTTCAACCAAGACGTTATCCAAACCTAAGTCTTTTCTTAGATTTGGAAAATGTCCCTCATATATACTTAGCTAAATCTATCTAGCTACTACTAGTTCATATCAGTAATATGATTAAAGTTATAATTATAATGTATATACATACAAGATGTTATCCAAACCTAAGATTTAATCTTAGTCTCGGAAAACAATTGGTTCATGACTGTAATACGAAATTATAACATTACTCTAGTTATAAAACATAGCTACCATATCTTTAAAAAATATTTTAAATATTAAATTAAACAATAATAATGTATATACATATAATATTGATTTTGACAGTTTATTTCATCTGTAGATAAATGTAAATATCGTACATCGTGCACATGCTTATGCACGTTATGTTGTCATGCATTGCTCTTGCTTCCTAAATGAATAATAGCCTCCTCCTCCTTGATTTTTCTCAGCCAGTCAATCTGTGTTGTCCTCTGCACTGATTCGTCTTCAGTGCCCTGATCAACGTCCTACACATCTTCATTTTCTTGACTCATCTGCCCTTGTCTGATTTCGAGGATGTGATCGCGGGCTTGCACCATATTATTGACAAATTCATCGGACGACAAAATGCTCACGATCAAGTCATCAAACTGATCGAGAGTCTCTGGTTCTGGGAAAGCTTCAATTGCTTCGCTTAATTTTGATCGAAGGGTTTCCAATAGCTGCTCTTGCACACTCTCTACAAACTCATCAGGAAGCTCCTCCAGGGACCCCATTAGGACAGCCAAGAACTCGTTTTCTCTGTCAATCTGGATCTGAGTAAGATCAACTTCTTCGCCCAGGTTGTCCTTGGTGGGCCGCAGATCATCATCGCCATCGACATTGATGTTATCATCATTGTCTTCTTGCCAGACATTATTTTTGATCCCAGTGCTATCCAGATACTCTGGCATTGCCACGTCAGTTCCATCATTCTCAGCTAGCTCTCCATCATCGTAGTATCCCCCTTCCCCCCACATTTCACCATCATTATCTGCTAGATTTGTTCCATCACTCTCTTGTGGAACAAGCTTCTTTTTCGGGATTGAAGAAGGAGCATAATTTTCAAAGTCGTTCTCTAAACCTTCAGCAAGCTCGGCATCTTCAGGGAGGTTGTAGTAGTTTTCTTCAACAATATCATCGACGGTATATTGTTCTTCTTCATTTGCAATTTTATCGTGCCATCCGTTGTTGAGCTCTTCACCTTTACCATTGGTTCCCGATGAAGAATCCTGTTTATTCGAAGATTGCGTTTGATGGTAAGCAACCACAGCGAGATGAAGAAACTGAGAAATCTCTATTCTTCTTGAATCTGTCGTTTCATTCCTTTGGCCAACAACTTGGGTATTCACAATATGTAAAAAACTTCTATGCATTTGTTCATCGGTGCTGCCAAAGACAGCCTTGGAAACCAAACAGGCTTCGCGGTAAGACATCCATAGGGCCTTGGGAGAACGACCTATAATAGTGCACAATACAACAGATGCACAGATTGATAATTATAGGGTAGGTAGGTAAGTAGGTAGTAGGAGTAAGGTGTGCCAGAAAGAAAAAAAGAAAAAAAGGAAGATTAAAAGTATGAAAGTAAGAAAAGATGGAACTTTATTACCAATTCCCTCGGTCTTGGCCCACCGCCTTTTGAAAGAAATGTGCAAAGTTCGCGCAACTACTGCACGCACGTATAAGAAAAACAAAAGGTCATCTTGATCATAAAATTCTTGTAAAAATCGTAAAAAAACTTCAACTTCAAGAAATTCGGATCTATATCTTTGCGCATTAAATAACATATCCCAACACGTCTGATCTACTAGATTTTTTAAACCTACAAGGGTAGACAACTTCAATTCGAGTAATGAGTTGGAGGAGAAGAAATTCACATTAGGTGATTTTATTTATAGTTAGTGAGTGATTTTCCAACTGAATGAGTTGTGTGTATGGAATGAAAATTTTACATACGAAGTGCATAAATAACAAATATTAGTTCTTACCTGTCGGATTAAAAATACCGGGAAGTAAGAGATGTGGTCCTGCATTTCAAGCTGTGCTGCTTCCGCGTCGTCATCTCTTTCAATATCCATCTTTTCGTGCGCAAATCTTGCATCGTACGCGTCCTCGATGAGCCTCATCAGCCATGACAATGCACGCATGCGAGGTCTAACAGTCTCTCCAGACACAGCCGCCAAAGCAGCAAATCGAGGGAACGCATTGTAGTCAAAGGGCGGAACACCTTCGATCTTCACAACTAGGGTACCGACATTTCTCAGCCTCTTCAATCGTTCTTCAAATGGTAACGTATTGATCTCTATCGCGGTATATTGGCCACAATGGTTTGATCGCGTCGTAAGGAGATGAAAGCAGAGAAGGAAAACAAGGGGGAAAAGATAGTAGAATTTGGTAAAATGAATGAAGTAGACAGCTATATGCAAGACTCATATACATAAAAGAGAAGCATGGCAATATGTGAACTGGTTTGAAAAAGAAAACCGAAAAGAAGCGAAGGATTAAACAAGAAGGTATACATGCCACATAGACATAACATAGATCTTCACCTGGCTTGTTTCCAGCAGCTAAAGATTTTTTCTGGTACTGTAACACTGTATTCGCTGCAAGAAGACGAACATTAGCGACTATTCTACCCTGTGAATCTCTTGTAAAAGAGGCTGAATATAATCATGGGGAGTTTTGGGTTAAATATTAAGATGTTGTTAAAGTAGTAGTAGTAGTAGTAGTAGTAGAAGCAGTTGTTGCTATCGTTGATATAATGTTATAATTATAAGTTCTGGTATGAAGTGATTTTCTTCCAATGAGGAAGCAAGTAAGTGAGTGCAAGTCCCCAGATATATTTCGTATGAAAGGAAGGTCACCTGAATTATTAGCCATCAAATTGTAGTAAACACCTTTATCTCTGTTGGCAAGCTCTGACATGACAATAGCCCGAGTTGGATTGAACGGTGCATTTAAAGCACTCATTTTGTCTTCTTTCCTGTTTGTTTTTCTCCCCCTTCTGGTATGTTACCTTAATTCGAAGGGGAAAATTTATATTACTTGCTTCTCCTCTTTTCACAGGTGCTAGCTCGCCAACAAGGACAAACAATATTATGAAAGAGGGGATGATGATACTATTGTGAGTAACTGTTTTTTTTTTTTTTTTTTTTTTTTTGTTGTTGAAATAAATTGATGGGAATTGGTGCCAAGTTTATTGCATGGCAACGATATTCCCAAACTTAGAACTTCTCCAGCAGTGCAGTCGTTACTTCCTTCACTAATTACAACTACTCACTTGGCTACTTGCCATGTGAGGTTGTGTATCTGACTGTGAATATTATTGAGTGACATCTTCACGAATTCATTCTTGTGTCACTGAATATAAATACGTACAGGCTACCCCATAATTGGTAGACTGTATCCTAGGTTAGATAGGTATTCAATACGACCTCTTCTTAACTCACTACTCTCTGTCAACGCTTGGTCTTACTCCACGTTGCTTCTCTTTCCTACCAGACTTTAGAGTCTCCGAACTATCCTTCCGAGTGGAGTAGTACCCGCCTACTACTTTCCATCATACACCCTAGTTGGTCTCAACCAATAGGTAAGGCATCGTGTCATATGCTTGTGTAAGATTTCCAACCTGTTGCTGTGACGACAGCAACCCCTTATGTTGGTAGTCCCGGAAAAGTGACACTAGGGCTCCATCACATTGATGTGGCGAGGCTCTGTATCATGGTTGCTACTCAACCAATATGATCAAGCCAAGTCATAAGGCTGTGTTAGAAGACCTATCCAAATGGATCGTATGAAACTACGACGGGGCTACCAACATGGGACATATATATCATATGCACATCATAATAGAAATTATTCACTACCTACCATAATCTATGCATTATCCTTCCATAATTTCATCGGAAATTGAAAAAAAAAAAAAGCAACAAAAAAAAGAAAGGAAAGATTTCCCAGGAATGTTCTCCACCACCAAAGTTTTCACAAAAAGCGAAGATTTCCCAGGAATCTAATCACCCTTCTCTGACTGACTGTCTCTCTGTCTCTCTCTCTCTCTCTCTCTCTCTCTCTCTCTCTCTCTGTCGGCACGTCGTCGCGGAAGCCGTCGCGGTGTGTCCATGATAAGCAAAAGCGGTATTGCAGAGATTGCGGAGGATCAGCATTTTGCCCCTATGACAAGTTCAAATCACAATGCAGAGAGTGCGAAGATTTCCCAGGAATCTAATCATCCTTCTCTGACTGTCTCTCTCTCTCTCTCTCTCTCTCTCTCTCTCTCTCTCTGTCTGTCGGCATGTCGTCGCGGAAGCCGTCGCGGTGTGTCCATGATAAGCAAAAGCGGTATTGCAGAGATTGCGGAGGATCAGCATTTTGCCCCCATGACAAGTTCAAATCACAATGCAGAGAGTGCGGAGGATCAGCATTTTGCCCCCATGATAAGCAGAAATCAAAGTGCAGAGAGTGCAGAGGATCAGCATTTTGCCCCCATGATAAGCAGAAATCAAAGTGCAGAGAGTGCGGAGGATCAGCATTTTGCCCCCATGATAAGCAGAAATCAAAGTGCAGAGAGTGCGGAGGATCAGCATTTTGCCCCCATGATAAGCAGAAATCAAAGTGTAAAGAGTGCGAGAGATAGTCCAATCCGATTAAAGCAATTGCTTACCTTCTTTTTAAGCATGCGAAGGCTGCTGCTCTCTCTGCTCTCTCTGCGAAGGCTGCTGCTAGGACTGCTGCTAGGACTGCTAAAAGAGAATTGAAGGAGAACGGAGGTTACATACAGGTGAGCAGTTTCGCAAATCGTTTTAATGGTAGGATCGAAGAGAATAAGCCTTTCATTAGTTGGCTGTCACTATCGCAGAGTTATCTTGAAAAATTAATGGATATGGCACCGACTAGTTATTATCTTCTAACCGAGGAAGAATTCAAAGCCCTTTTTTATCCTCACCCATATACTGCTTGGGGAGTAGGTCTTGTTATCCTAACCCTAACCCTAACCCTGCTTGGGGCATAGGTCTTGTGATCCTAGTCCTAGAGCGATATGGAGAGCGATATGGTTTTTCTGAAGAACTGCTGAAAAAAATTCATACCAGGTTGATGAAGCATTTCACGATGCGTCAATACAGTGCGAGAATCGGCCATCCAAAATTCGATGACACATGGGATCGTATAATGGGAATAGTAGAAAAAATAGTTTTAATACCAAAAGCAGATTTATTGGATATGGCATATGAAGTTTACGAAGGTGTCTTTGATTGTTGTTTTTCATACGAAATTATAGATATCGAAAATGAAGTCCACGCTACCATATTCACAAATCTGATTGAAGAACCAATGATACATTTCAATGAAGTATGGCAGCAACCGCCAACACCAAATGTTTTGGTGGCTAGACATGGATGCTTGTGTTTGGGATGCTGCCTTTAGGCAAGATATGGGGCCGTCGCGTGTCGGTAGTAATTGTTGTATTGGCGGTAGTAATTGTCATCAACAGAAGAAGCAAAAATTATCTTAGCTAAAATTTTACATAGTTGTAATGTTGTAATCTATATTGCTTAAATTTTACATAATAATAAACATATTTTATTTTTCGACTTTCATTTTAATTTTAACATTTTAATTTTAACAACTCGAACTTCAACTTCAAATTATGAACCAAGACGTTTTCCAAATCTAAGTTTATTCTTAGATCTTAGATCTTAGATTTGGAAAATGATGATTAGCTATAGGCCGGCCTAAAATCCGCCTAAATCTAAAAAAATCTAAAAATCTAAAAATCTAAAAACCTAAAAACCTAAAAACCTAGCTAGAAAAAACTAGAAAAAAAAATTCAAAAAACTTGGCATATCGGAAATGTAAAAACTTGGCACACTACTTGGCAGCTCAACGGACTTAAATGGGCAAAGCTGGGGGCTGAGGCTTAACACGAATGGCTTACTCCGGCGATGCTCTACGCCCTTACCGGTGAGTACATTTTTGGCGAAGCTGGGACCATGTGCGGAAAGTTACGTTGAGAAATGTCCGTTTTAGGTTTTTTTAAGATTTAGGCGGATTTTAGGCCGGCTTATAATCTACCAAAATGATTGATACATATTTGAAATGTAATAAGTAATAACATTACTTTATTTTTATTCTAGCTACCATTATAAATCAATGCATAGTTATACTTCAAGTAAGTTATAAGTTATTAATATATTATATTTAAAAAACTAATAATATATAATTTGATTATTCTATATTCAATATTCAATATACTATTAAATAAACATCATTATTTAGAAGTATCTATGTCACTTCAAGTAGGACCTACTTTAATTACCGCTTTCATCTCCCCCCTGATGAGATTTGTTTACAGAAGAAGAATTATATCGATCAGCGAATTCTGGTGGAAGTCCTCCTGCTTTGACGTATTGCTTGATACGATTTTCCAAATTCTGGGGCTGGTAAAATGAGGAGGAGGACCCGCCACCAGTGTTATCACCATCTTCTAAAGACAACTCCACTTTTTCTTTCGTCGGAGACATGGCGCTATTTTGTCTGGTCAGTGGTTGTCTGGATAGAGAACTGGTCTGTCTAGACAGAGAGCCCCCTGCAAATCCTCCTCCCACTCCTCCAGTGCTTCCAGAAAACGAAGCCGTTTCCATCGTTCTCTTATAAAGGTCTTGGTTCAATATGCGTAGATTCTTGTAAAATTCGGTCGTGAAAGCAGGATTCTGATCATCCCAGTTTTCAGGAGAGGCAGGGAAAAGCTTGATATGTGACATTGCATGCACTAGAATCAACCCAAAATCACCACTTGAAGAAACTCGAGAGTGATGAACGTATAAAGTTCGGGCACTGTGTGTGTAGTGATAACTATTACAGAATGCCGTTCGTTCATTTTTGTTTTTTGGAAGGGTATCTGCAACTTTGATATTTATATCCTTGACTCCAACTAATGCCGCTATAGTGCGACCGAATGAAATACGGCTCGATTCTTGAATCTGAATATTTGTTTCGGGAGTGACCTCCAGAGTTTCTCCTGCAACAGGTTCCTCGGAATCGTGGAATACCTTATTCGAGGAATCACCACCACTGAAGGCCACAGAAGGAGCTTTTATTGGAGCAACATTCATGATGGACTCAATGCTGACAAGTTTTTCTTGGATGAGCGTCAAAGATGATAAAAGGGATGATGGAACAACAAATTTAACGCCATCGCTGCTACCAGTATCTTTTGTTGATAGCGAACCAAGCGCAGGCTGAAATGATGATGACAAAGGCTCATCATCATCACCCTCGGTTTCTGTTAAGCTTGGCAAAGACGACGACTCTCTCGTTACTTTCGCTGACTCTCCCATTCCGCCATTCTTGCTTATTTTTATAGACTGTCTCTTCTTGGCGAGTCTATCTTGAAGCTTCTTCTTCTGAGCTTCTTTCGCTGCGTCTGTTGCCAACATAGAACTTATGCGCTCCTTCTCGAATTGCTGGCGAATGCGCTCTTTCTCTTGCTTATTGACATTTTCAAGTATTTCAGCATGTTTCAATGCGGCTTCTTCCTTCTGCTTTTCGACTTCCTTCTTTCTCCTTTCCATTTCCGCTTCATCCGCTGCCTTTTCCGCTTGGAACTCTAAGCGTCTTCGTTCCAGCTCTGCCTCATGCTCCTCTCGTAACTTTGCATCGATATCTTGCCTCTCTTTTTTGAATTTCTCCTCCCTATCTTTCTTTTCCTGCTCTAGGGATTCTCTGAAATCAGACATTGCTTTCAGCTGAGCTTCACCAGCAGCAGCTGTGAGGGCTTCTAAATTCTTTGGGTCTGAATATAAAAGCACAAGCTTGTTGAGATCTTGCATCTGTTTCATTTTTAAACCAGTTTGTTGCTTAATGTGTCCTGCTTCGAACTGACCAGCAATACGTGCTTCTTCTTCACGTTGAGTTACAGCATATTCATCTACGAACGAATTAACAACCTCTTTCATCGTAGTTTCATCGGCCTTCTCAGTCTCTAAACGTTCCAACAAAGCTTCACGTTCTACCTTCATATCAATCTGTATCTTCTCCATAGCAGGTTTCAATGCCGCTACTCGCTCATCATATTGGGCAGTGATCAAATCTGCTTCCTCCTTGGCGTGCCTGTCTTCAAAGATCACTTGTAAACAGTCTAATATTTGTTCATCTGGAACAATCTTCAATCCGATTGTTTCTGAAATTAAATAGTCCTCCAAAGCCTTGCCCACTAATCCTCCCGCCAAGAGCGTGGCCTTTTGTTTGGACTCGTCAAGAGCTTTCAACCATTTCTGTCTTGCATCACGCGACAGCTCGGCCTTTTCCTGTTCAGCTTGCTGCTTCGCCTCCAAGTCATTCATGGCCCGATCTTCCTCTTCCTTCAATAGCTTCTCCTTCTTGGCACGTTTTGCGGCGAGTCTAGACTCGAGATTACCCTTGACCTTGGTTTTCCTGGCTTCAGTATCTCTCTCAGCAAGCTCTATTTCTCGATCGTGGGCATCCTTGAGCCGTCTCAGCTCCTGTGCCTGTTTCTCCTTTTCAGCGCGTGCCTCAGCCTCTTTCGCGCCTTGTAATGCCGCCTCTCTAGCAGTTGCCTCGCCAACCTCTATCTCCTTCACACGGGCCTCCTCCTGCGCTTTGTTGAAAACTCTCTGTAGCTCCTCTTCATGCTTTTGTCTCTCTCTTTCAGCCTCTTCATCACTAGATATTTGAATTTTCAGAACTTCAGCCTGTTCCTCTGCAATAATCTCTTGCTCTAGCTGTGCTTCGGCTTCTTGTCTCTCTTCTTCGCTACCTGAGGCAGCATCATGCTGGGCATTTATGCTCTTCAACTTGGCAGCTTTCTTCTGGGCCAATCGCGCTTTGAGAGCAGCCTCTCTTTTGAGACGAGCATTGGCAAGACCATCTTCAAGTTTTTTCTTTTCCTCTTCTTGCTCTCGCTTAATACGTTCCAATTCAGCTAATGCGTTATCTTTTGCCTCAGAGGCAGACTTGACATGATTCTCCGCCTGTGAAAGGTTTTGTTCGATGAATTCTTTCTCTTCCAATCGGCAGCGATTCATGACTTCAGCCAAATCCTTCTCTAACCTCTCGTCAAATTCTTTGTTGTGTTTTATCATCATGATACGCTTCGAATCGCCAACCTCTTTGTCTACTATAGACTTTATATCACCCTCAGGGGTACCACTCTCGATATGACCTTGAGCCAATTCTTGTCTCCTTGTTCCCAAGATTTTTTCAATTTCTTCTCTTTGAGCTTCCCTATCTCTCTCAATGCGAGTTTTAATAGTTTCAATATCTTTATCACGTCTTCTGCGAATCCCTTTTACGTCGTTGTTAACCTTTGCATGACTTACAATTGCTGCAGCCCTTATGTCATCCATCGTCTTCAATTCTTTGCTCGCCTCTGCTTCTTTCTCTACAAGGGCATTAAAATCGGTCAGGATGTTCGAGTACTCCTGGATCTCTTTCGAGTCCAGATCATCCATGCGTTTGGATACCATATTCTCAGCGATTTTCAAAGCATTCTTAGTATGCTCAATGTGTTTTCCGACAACATTATCCACATTCATGATAGCTTTTTTGACTAATCTCTTCTCACCGGAGAACTCTTCATTTAAAATGGCCGCCCTTTCTTCTTCACTGACACCATCTAGAGTCATTTTACGAGCTTTGATTTTCCGGTTCAATCGCTTCTGCAGACTTGCTTTAGTTGACGCTTTCTTATAATCGAGAATATTTTCAAGACCCTTCACTTTAACTTCATGCTCAAGTAGGATGGCTCGCATCCTTTCGTCGTAGCTCTCTCCTATCAATGCAGTCACATAGTCTTGAGTATTTTTAATACTGTCAGCTGTTTTTTCAATCTCCGCAGCATCTTCCTCGTTGATTTTAGCAACAGCATCTTCTGTGGATAGACCAGATTCTTCCAGTAAAGCAATCTTCTTGGCTCTTTGCTTCTTCAGACGATCTTCTAAGCGTTTCATTTGATTCTGTTTGGATTGTTCGGTGCCCTGAGAGAGCACTTCCACAGCAGCTTCATGTCGATTTCGTATTGCTACGATAGCTGAATCTTGAGAGGCTCCCACGATTTCAAGTTGTTTTTTTAATTCCTCTCCCTCGTACTCTTCTTTGATTTTGCTTGCCTTCTTCTCATAGAGCGCCGTCGTGCGTGCTATATCCTCATCGGTGTCCTTTTGTAGAGCAGACTTAGCGTGTGCAGCTAAATCCCCACCCAACACCTTTCCAGTAGAGATTGTATCAATAAGCTTAGACTTTTCAGACTTTATTTCTTTCAGTTTTTTGGTGTCTTCATCTTTGAGTTTTAGCTTACTAGACGCCTCTGCAGATAGGGACTTCTCTAAATCTTTCACCAACATCTCATCATTCGCCTCAAACTCTTCACTCACAACATCTGCAGCCTCCTCCCTAGAAAGACCACCGGCATCTTCCAATTCTTTTTGACGCTTCCCTCTACGCTGTGCCAACTTCTGTCGAAGTAATGCTCTCTGCTTGTCAGCTTGTGATTGTAACACTGATTTCAAGCCCTCCAGTTGAATTTGATTCTCCTGAACAATAGACTGAGCTTCCTCCCTCCTAGATAATTGAATTCCCGCAAGCTTGTCTAATCTAAGAAGCTTCTCGGCGTCCATCGCATTTCTTCTGGCTTCTCCATTCTGTTGACGCACTTGCTGCATGGCACGAACACTGTCGTCCAATTTCGCCATAGAGACAAGGCTGCCCATGTAATCCATAAATGATTGGTGCATGTCCATTTCATGCTCCATGCTTATGTTGGACATTAAACGACAAGCCTCTACCTCGATCACAGTCAGATCTTCATTCAATTTATCCATCTGTTCCTCATCAGAGTGCTGACTCATCATTTGCTCCTTATCAGCAGCCATGTTCGACCGAATCGATTCCATCTTCGCTTCCCATCTAGTAACCAACGCAGCTAAGTCGCTCTGATAGGCTTCCTGGATAGATAAATTGTCATTCATTTTCGCCTGTAAAAGCTTTTCATTCTGGACATAATCCTCTCGAAGCGCAGCGGATATTATGTTTTCCTCGATCTTGTTTTCATCTTCGTCTCCATTCCCGTTCACATCTAGGGCTGAAGTGGAGGAGGCGGTTCCATTCTTAGCCAATGCAACCAAACGCCTGGAGTTGGCCTCCTTCCACTTGAAGTTGGACACCGTTTCCTTCATGTGAGAACGACGAAGATCACATTCAAACGCAGCGAACAGATCGCTACGTTCGCAGGCGTAACCCTCGTTCACTACGCTCTGTGTGTAAGGTACACAGGGCAGATAGCCCTCTGTCATTGAGGATATGTAGTTATCAAGCACTAACCAACCAGCGCGAAGAGACACAAAGGCAGCACTCAATTCCAGCCTCTCTCTCTCTGCTTCTGCGTCTATTTGATTAATTGCAAGCTGTTTGATATGTGAGGGAGCATTTTGACGATTCAGTTGTTCCTGAATTCCATCCCTTTTTGAATGTATAGATTCTTTGATCTGTCTGAACAGAGCACAGCGAGATTTTTTTAATTTAATATCAATTAAGGCAGGCCGTAGAGAATCATTTTCAATGACTCTGAACAATTCTGATTCGTAATCGATCATTGCCTCTGTCTGACGCGTTCGCTCATCTTCTATTTCTTTATTCAGTCGAGCAGAATTAGCTTTATTCAATAACTCTAGACGATCGTTTTCAGCTTCGTGGAAATTCTCGAGAACCTGAGCCACTTCGACTTGACTGGCATTCCTGGCGTTCAAATCTCCGATGATCTTCATCTGCATTGATTCACTGCGGAGATTGTTCTCCACCTGGGTGAGTCGCATTTCTGAATCCATTGAAACTTGTAGACTGACCAGAATACGAGAATGCAAATTCTGCTGTCTCGTTCTATTATCAACACCCCGACCATATTTCGCCGCATACTCCATGATGTCCACTAGTTTGTCTTTACTACATTGAATTTTTTGTAGTTCAGACTCGCAAAACATTGATATCGATTTTTTGCGCGAAGCGATAGCTGACGCGACAGTGCTTTCATATTGTGACATATCGTCAGCATTTGAGATGATTTCTTTCCAATGATCCGTGAAACTGTTGGCTTCAAACAATTTGCACTCCATCTCCACTGTACTTGTCATTCTCGTGATCAGTTCATTGAGGTTGTCCTTGTACACCTCAAAGCAATCATGAGTTTCACTCTTTAGTCGGACTATCTCTTCGTCAATATTAACCCTAGACATATCTTTGAACCACTCGTCGCGCACAGCGTCCTCCTCCTTCTCCGCCGCAACTTTCGCGCCTCTGATCTTATTCAATAAATTCTGAAAAGAGTCCTCTTGTTTCTCATACAATTCAACCAAACGTTGATTCATTTCATCATGATGGACCTTGTTTTCGCTTGCTTCGGACTGCAAGTCATTCTCTTCAACTGCACATTCACATCTGAACTCGAAAACTTGAATACGCGCTTTGACACCCTCAAGACGCATGCGGATTGCAAAACGGTTTTTGGCAAGAGTTATAATTGCCTTATCATGAAGTGAGTCAACTTCATCCTCATCCAGTGCTCCTACTCGCACCATTGCATTTAGTTTATTCTCGCGCTCCTCCTGTTGTCTCTTCTGCAGTTCCTCTTTCTCCTTGTCATAAGATGCATCTATTACATTCGATTGATCAGTAGTGACAGCAGCCTTATTTCTATCGGCCGCTTGCTTCAGGATTTCCTCCTTCCTCAATTCCTCTAGGTTCAAGAGGTTTTCTTCTACCATCTTATCGTTATCATTGCTTTGTAGTGCCTCCGCTGATCTTTCTAGGTTCGTTATTGTGCTATCAATTGCCTCATCAGTAACTTCAGCAAAGCTTTCTTGCACTTCAGTCGCAAGCAAATCTTCTTGGAGCTCCAAGGACTCTTTAGCCGCTTCCTCTTGGTTATTCATTTCATCGATAACTGGCATTTCCTCCTCGAGGGATGGTATTTCTTGACCTTGCGATCCAGATCCCCCCGAAGCAATACCATTCTTCGTAATGTTAGCCATCATTTGCATCAGTTTATTCAGATCTGAGCCATCCAAAGCCGTAGGACGATTCAATGCTTCGTCAATTAATTCGTCCAAGATCATACGTTTCTGCTCGCCCTCGCCACGATGGGCCTTGGCATCGCCGATCATCGACCTAATCGCTTCTAGCAAGTGCAAAACAGCATCCATAAGATCATCAAGACTTCCAGCAATTTTATCTCTGTGTTCAATTTTTTGCTGGTCAAGTAAGGACACATTTCCCATTGGTAAAACTTCGAACAAGGAGGTGCTGAGACTGGTTTCAAGATTGTTCACAATATCCTTAAATCTTGGAGCTCTATCTGTAAAATCTTTTAAAATATTTAGAATTTCGACATTCGTTTCATCATTATGTGCATCTGTGTCCATCGCATCGTGCAAAGCTTTAAGAACATCTCCTGGAAATTCGTTTTTGCAATTTTTGAATCCATCTTCGAATGAACTCTCAGCTACGTTCTTCTCCCTTTCTTCATCGCCTAATCCAGTAAAAACTTGCTCTTGTTGATCTTTCAAACGATCCAAGCAAGAAAAAACTTCATTGTGCAAGAATTGGGACACAAAGGCGGATTGAGTCTCTTCCACCGCTTCGTCTGCAGCAATAGCTTGATCAGTGATCTCTTCAACTGCTTGATCAGCAATCTCAGTGGGACCTACAGAGCTCAACACATTGTAAAGTTTCTCGAGTGCCTGCAGTGATCTTGACTCCGCTAAATCATGAGATGCCTCGAAGAAATCACGTCGACGAATATCCCCTTTCAGTTTTTTGAGAAGCGCGATCACTTTAGCGGTAGCTTTGCCACTTTGTGGTGTGATGTCAAGAAGAGCGGCCGAGAGAAGAGACTTGAGATCATCCACTTCTTTCTTTAAATTCTTGTCGAGGTCACCCAAGAGGTCTTTATGTAAATGTAACTCCTTATCGATATCGTTATGTCGCTGCTGCAAGGCTTTAAAATTGGGATCATTCTCATCATCTTCACATTCAATATCCAGAAATTCGTTTAGTGCCTCCGGATCTACTTCATCTCTGTCAGTAATAGCAACCTTGTTATTGCTATTCGACAAGCAGCTAAGAAATCTATCTTTGAGTGACATCTCATTGTAAGCTGGTTTCAAGGTAGATCCCACCCCCTCTTGCTGACTTGAATTAGGCCCTGCTCGTACTAAAACTCCGCCTTTATTTCTATTGTCTTGCGAGACTATTGTCCTCTTTGAATGATCAACACGGTACTGAGAATTAATCTCAACATGTGACGACCATGCTCTTTTTCTGAAGTGGTACAGGAACCCAATAACAACAAAGGCAAGAGTGAAAGCACCAAGGAGTAACCCAATCACAAGATTCCAATCAGGCGAAAGAACAATAGAGGAATTGGAGGTAATGCCCATCAAAACCAGATTCGACTCGGTGAACTCAACAAAGGTACTGTCTGTCGTGCAATCAACGTTATCAGCCATTACAGAGATGACAGTCAGTGCGGCAGAACCATGAATACCAAAGACATAGGTTCCTGGTTCATTGAATGTGAACGAAAAGGACGAGATTGCTATATCTGTAGAAGAATCTGTTGCGAGTTTTCTGAATGCAGAGTAGTCGAATGCCGAATTGGTATTTAATAACGAATCCTTTATGTATTCTGGATATGTGTCTTTTGTTACATCAAATATAATGGAATCGCCATTCTTAATGCATATCAGTGGGTTTGAAAGCTCTGGAGGTACGTCAGACACATTCACATTAGTTTGGAGCGAACGAGATGATTGAGAAAATGGCATCATGGAAGAGAGGTGGTCATATGAAGAAGAGGAAGCCCCAGTCATGAGTCTACGTCTCCTTCTACCTCCAATTATCGAGTCAGATACACCGAAGACACCTGAGAAAGATCCACTGGTAGTTTTCAGGGACAGAATACTACTTCCTGCTTTTGAGCAATCCAATGATCCTTGCATGTCCATATCGTCAGAGCTGAAGACATCGGATAGGCCCGTAGTTGGATCAGTTAGCACAAGGTTACCATCGATATCACATCCCAGAACAGGCACCCCACTTCTACAATCTTCATCGCACACTTCAGTGAGACTAGTGATGTTATTGCATTGACAAGTTCCTGTGGACTCCGAGATTTGACCACCACTAGCTCCACAGACTTCATTACAATAAGAGTTTGTATCTACGCATTTACCAGTGAAATCTCTCCTTTCAGATATGGTACAAATTTCGTAAACAATTGGTTGACAGTCATAGATACCGTCTGTATCAGAAGATACGACAAGATTTGAATCCACAAACTCGTAACCCGGAAGACATATGCATTTCTTATCAACCGACTGAAAGGCTCGATTTTTGCCGACACAGCTGCAACTGGTAGCGCCTAGATTTGAAGTAGAACTGGAAGAGCAAACTAAACAGGATTCCTTTCCGCTCAAACTTTGATAGGTTCCTGCCTCGCACTGAATACACTCGGTGATGTTGGAGGCACCAGAGTATGGAAGATAATGTCCTGGCGGACATTCAGTGGGCTCCAAATCACCCGGGCCGCAGTAATGTCCCCGTGGACAAATGTAACCGTTGTCCGTGCCATTAAGAGGTGTATCCGTCGTAGTCATTCCTAGGCAAATATAACCAGGTGTGCATGTAGCGCATTCGATACGATAGGGGTCAGTTCCATATGTTCCCGCAGGACAAGGCTCGCAAGCTGTTTCTTCAGCCGCAAACAGATCAAAAGTATGATTGGTAGGCTGATCCATACCTTTGTATCCCAACGGACACTGCTCTGGGTAAGCAGAACCTTCCGGACAGTACCCTCCTGGGAAGCAGAGTATAGGGTCAACCGAACCTTGAGGGCAGTAATAAGATGCAGGACACACTTTGGTAGAAGTCAATCTTCCAGTATCGCAGTAGGCACCACCTGGACAGATAGTTGGAGCTGATGCGTTCTGAGCTGGGCAGAAGGTCCCTGGTTCACATGCGATGTAGCCTGGCGAGCCAGGCGGGCAGTAGTACGACAAAGGGCAGTCCACACAGTCATCAAGAGTAGTGGAGCCTGCAAGAGTTAGGTAGGTGCCGCCTGGACATGGGACGGGTGTCACAGTGCCCTCCCCGCATACCTGTCCTGTAGGACAAGGGTAATTGGAGTACAGATGAGTGCCCGTGTTTTCGCACCAGTAACCGGCGGGACAAACAGAGCAAAAGTCAATAGAAGTAGCACCAGAATTTGGATTATAGGTCCCGATTGGACAAGCAATCACTTGATTGGCGCCGGGGCAGTACGATCCAACTGGACAGAGAGATTTCTGGGACATTGTTGTGCACACGTAGCCAGCAGTACATGGAGAGCAATCATCTTGACTGACCCCTGTTGTCAGCTCTCGCAGGGTACCAACAGAGCAGGGCGTTGGCTCTACACTGCCCACCGGACAATAGTAATTGGGGGGACACTGGCCATGGTCATGAGAGAGCAGGAAGTTGGTGATAAGATCGAGCTCACCTTCTGGGTAAGCAGATATGTCCAAAGCAGGAGTACTCGAAGGAGCGCCCGACCGACAAAAGTAACCCGCTGAACAGTACCCGGACACTACACCGTTCATACAATAGCTACCTGCATTGCACTGCGAGCACTCGCTAGCGAAGCCGAGTCCTGTGGAGGCTCCATAAGTGCCATCAGGACACAAGATGGAAGAATTGGTGCCTGCGGGGCAGTAGTAGTGCAGACTGCACTCGATGGGAGTGACTGTTCCGGCAGGATCATTGCAGAGATAGCCCGAAGGACATATCAAACATGACCCTGTTCCTCCACTCTCCGCATAAGAGCCCAAGGCACAGGGGGTCTCGGTCGTGGAACCTGCAGGACAGGACTTACCAGCCTGACATAGCGTTGGAGTGACAGTACCTGCTATATCTGTGCACTTGTATCCAGCGGGGCACTGCTTGCAAGTAGCCTGTCCAATCTCGTCTTGATAAGTGCCCTGGATACACGCGACTGGTGAGATGGTACCCTGGGGACAGCTGTGGCCCGTAGTACAGAGCAAGGCCGTATCATCCAAAGGATTCACTGTACCAGCGGGGCAGTAATGCCCAGGAACACAGGGGCGAATGGCATTGACAGTTCCATAGTCTGGACAGTAAAATCCTTGCATGCAGCTTTGGCACTCACTCTGCTGCGACATACCCACAGTAGATGTATTTGTTCCGGGCGGGCATCCAACTGGTGCAGACGAGGCAGTTGGACAATAGTGTCCCGGTGGGCAGATATTGTTCACAGTGGTGATTTCTATATCCACACAAGTTTCGCCATTATAGTTGATGGTGATGGCCTCTGGGGTGTATGGAGTAGCGGATCCAGAACCGCTGCCACAATAATACCCAGCAGAGCAGTCTCCAGTGCTTGCAAGAATACCAGCAGAGTCGCAATACCTACCAGGATCACATGGTGTGCATTCTGATTCTGCCGACAGCAGAGATTTCGAACTATAGGTGCCGACAGGGCACAGATATTGATTTGCCGAGTAGGTCTGCTCGGGGCAATAGGAGCCGGGGGGGCAATCCTGCGCGCCGCCATTAGATGCACCCACATCAGGGCAGTACTTCGTGGGAGGGCAGACTTTACACGAGGCCAGGCCTGGTTCGTCACCCACTTGTCCGCTTGCACATTGCACAGGAGTAGCTGAGCCTTCGGGACAGTAGTAGGTGATAGGGCACTCTACAGGTATGATAGTTCCATAGATGTCATCGCAGTAGTAGCCCCCGGGGCAGGGAGAGCAGGACGAGGATCCATTCACCGCCTGATACGTTCCCAAATCGCATCGATCAGGGGCGGCAGAGCCGGTAGGACAGGAAGAGCCCTCGGGGCATAGAATAGGATCGACTGTGCCCGCTATGTTATCACAGTAATAGCCAGCAACGCAAGGCTTGCACGATCCACGACCTAGCGTGTCAGAAAAGGTACCAACATCGCAGGGAGTGGGCTCTGAAGAACCCTCAGGGCATTCATGTCCAACCGGACATATTGTTGACTCCACAGTCTCAGTCTCATACAAGAACTCACAGTAATATCCTTGTGGACACGCTGCACAGGTAGCAGACAAGTTTTGGAAGTTGTATGTTCCAGTTGGACAGATTGAGGGCTGTGTTGAGTTCATGGGGCACTCTACTCCGACGCCGCAACCCACTGGGGTGATCGTACCGCTTATTACAGGGCAGTAGTACCCTCCAGGACACCCCTTGCAATACCCAGCTCCCGACACGTCTTGATATGTTCCCAGCGGGCAAGGCTCTGCTACCGAAACTCCTTCTTCGCATGATTTACCCAGATCGCACAATACTGGGTCTTTACTTCCCTCAATATCCCCGCAATAGTAGCCGCTAGGGCAAGTCTTGCAGTACCCTTGCATGGCCACATCCTGATACATACCAAGGGGGCAGGGCTCAGGAGCAACAGCCCCTTGAGGGCAACGATGACCCACTGGACATCTAAGAGTTTCATTGGTCATGGGGTTGACAGTACCGCTGGGACAATAGTAACCAGGTTCGCAATAGTCTATGGCATAGGCCTGGGCGTAACGAGGGCAGTAGAAGCCTTGCATGCACTCTTGACATTGACTGCTGCTTTCAAGGCCCACAGAAGAGGTATTGGTACCGGGGGGGCAGGGTATAGGGGATGAGCTCCCCTCTCCGCAGTAGTGACCTGCAGGACAACGGTTGTTCGCAGTGTAGTTCTTAACTGAAAGACAAGTCTCACCTATATAATTCGTCGTAATCCAGTCTGGTGTGTACGGAGTGCGTGTAAAAGAGCCACCTCCACAGAAAAAACCAGCCGCGCAAAAGCCGACTGGAGCAGTTAATTTTTTTTGATCACAGTATTGACCAGGAGTACATGGTGTACAATCTTCCTCTCGGCCTAGCAAGGTATCGATACTGAAGGTGCCAATAGGACATTCTAGAGGCAGTATAGATCCAGCAGGACAGTAGAATCCTACAGGGCAGGCTTGGGGAGACGTCGTTCTTGCGTTTTCACAAAAATAGGATTCTGGACATTCTAAACAAGAGGGTTGCATCGCGCTTGGTTGGTATTCTCCAGGTATGCAGTCGGTAGGCTGAGATGAACCAACGGCACAAGCAGTTCCAGCATCACACAAAGTAGGTGTCACTGTGCCTTCTACATCGCCGCAGTAGTAGCCAGAGGTGCATGTCTTGCATACAGTAGACCCCGGCTCGTCTTGATACCACCCCAATTCGCACGCAACGGGCAATTTATCAGTGAAAGGACACTCGTGGCCCTCACGACACAACAAAGGAGACGCGGTTCCGTTGATAAGAGCGCATGAATAACCAAGCGGACAAACATTGCAAGTTGCAGATCCTGTGACATTTTGGTATGTACCTAGAGCACATGGAGAGGACACGCTTGAGCCCATGGGGCAGAATGTTCCAGGGGGGCACTGGATGGGGTTCACCGTCCCTGAAACATCTCCACAGTAGTACCCAACTGGACATACATGGCAGGTGCTAGATCGAGGCTCGGATTGGTAGTGACCCAAGGAACACGGATCGAAGCTTTGAGAGCCCTCGACACACTTGGAGCCAGCGGGGCAATCGATCATCTCTATGGTGCCTTCGCTAGGACAGTAGAATCCTTCTAGACACACTTCGCAGTAATGCGAATTCTCTTCTGTTTGATAGTAGCCGGGTTGACAGAGGTTTATACTCGATGACCCTTCCCCGCACCAGCTTCCGGCTTGGCAGCTCACGGGTAGCACAGTACCTAGATCCGCGCAAACTTTACCGCTAGGGCATACCAAGCACGAATCAGATCCATCGGTGTCTTGGTAGTAGCCAGGCAAGCACGAAGTCATGTTGACTGACATGGAAGGACACATGCTACCCGCATCGCATTTCACCGGAGAGGAAGTACCACTAGGGTTGTTACAGATATAACCACTAGGACAGGGATTGCAGAAGGCACTACCACTCACGTCCTGGTAGGTACCAGCTTTACAAGGTAATTCCTCTGAAGATCCGACTGGGCACTCGGTGCCACTACGACACTGCACGGGCGTGATAGTGCCAGTGACGTCTCCACATGCGTAGCCCCCGGGACAAACGAGACAAGTGCTTTGCCCCTCGAGCGATTGATAATCACCGAGCGCACAAGCTTGCGCTGCTGCGCTTCCAGAGGGACATTCATGGCCAGAAGGGCAAAGTAAAGAGGCATTGTGAGTAGGATTGATAGTACCCGTAGGACAAAAGTAGCCCTCGTTACAATCTCTAATGGCAATCACTGTGGCGTAGTTGGGGCAGTACTTGCCTTGAACACAGGGCTGACAATCGTTCACACTCGACAGGCCGAGAGAGGATGAGTTTGTACCGGGGGGACAGGCAAGAGGAGCCGAGGATCCGGGAGGACAGTAGTGGCCTGGAGGGCACACATCATTCACCGTGCCGTTGGAAGCAGACACGCATGTGTCTCCCACGTATGTCAGGGAGTAAGGGCTTGAAGAGTGTGGAGTCATGGTTCCTGACCCTGAGCTGCAGAACGACCCTCCCGAGCAATACCCAGTAGGAGCAACGAGACCGGGGGTAGCGCAGTACTGTCCTGGACTGCACGCTTGACAAGCATCGATAGATACTTGGTTGTACACACTATTAAAAGTTCCAATCGGACACTGGATAGGAAGAGTTGAGCCGAGAGGGCAGTACGCACCTCTCGTACAATCCTCAGGTGTGTAGGTTCCATTCACATTATCACAGTAGTAGCCCTCCGGACACAACTGGCAGCTGTTTGTTGTATCTGATTTGTACGAGCCCAAGACGCAAGGAGCTTGACTTGCACTACCAACAGGGCATTCACTACCCTCGTCGCATAGAATTGGAATGATCGTACCACTGGCTGCATTAGGACAAAAGTACCTCTCAGGACACGACAGACATGTCTCATTCTGACCAGTGCTGTAGGATCCAGCTTCACAAACTAGCGGAGAAGATGACATGGGAGGGCAGTACTTACCCCCGGGACACACCACAGGAGCAGCAGATTTCTGAGGGCAGTAAAATCCACCAGGGCAAGAATGTTCGATGTCAGTAAGGCCTCGACTGTTGGTCGAACCAGCGGGGCAGTAGTAGCCTGCTTCGCATGTTCCATCCGGAATAGATAGGCCTGAAGTGCTGCAGTACTCTCCTGCCATACAGATGGAGCAGTCCTCAAGTGCACCTACATTGGTTGAATTAGCATATCTCCCAGCAGGGCAAGAAGGAATGACTGCTCCGGTACCGCTAGGGCAGTAGTGACCCTTAGGACAACTTTCAAAGGCAGCCGGATCGAGTGAGGCGTCACAGTAGTACCCTCGAGGACAGTGAGTGCACAATGAAGCACCAGTCTGGTTATTGAACGTTCCATCTGTGCAACGAGTTTGCGATGAAGATCCTTCTTCGCAAAAATAACCAGCATCACAAATACCGTACATTGTACTGCAAAAGTCATCGGCGCATAATGGAGTTGCTGACGGAGACCCAATACTACACCAGTATCCTTCTGCGCATGCTATCTCAGTGCCACTAGTCATGCCAAGTGTGGGACATGCCTTGCCCTCGGGGCAGAGCGTGCAGTGAAAGGTGACATCATTGTAAACGATGTCGCCTGTACTTTGCATGGTCGACATGTACGTGCCTAGAGGACATTGAATTGAAGATGGGGATCCTTGTGGACAATAATGACCTAGAGGACACATACCTCCTGTTGAACTCGTGACAGCTTGGACAGCTGTGGTTGCACTCCCGTTGCAATAGTAGCCAGCACTGCAATCGGCGGTAGGAGCTACCAACCCAGGCTCCCCGCAATACATACCCGGTGTACAAGGCAGACAATCACCAATACCGGTATTACCGGTGAAATTGGAGTATGTACCAGAAGGGCAGGGAGTTGGATTGATGGTAGAGTTCTCACAATAACTACCAGCCGGACAAACTGAAGGAGTCACAGTGATACTACTGGGGCAATAAAACCCAATTGTACAGTCGAAGCAGAAAGATTGATGGTAGTTGTCCGAGTAGGTGCCAGCAGGGCAGGGGGTTTGCTCGAAGGCGCCTTCGAGAGAGAAATAACCCGGCTCTGCTTGAAATTGAGTGGCTGTGTGGGAGGCATTATGGCAGTAATATCCGGCTAAGCAAGGAGCAGTAGGCGCAGAGTTTCCTTCGTTTTCGCAGTACCAACCTCGGGGACAGGCGATACAACCGTGCACGCTCTGCGCACCAATCACATTGTTAAAAGTTCCCTCGGGGCAAGGTATAGGAAGAGGTGTGCCTATAGGGCAATAATGACCTTTGATGCATACCCCACCATCAACACCAATTATATTCTCCAGCAAGATGCTTTCATTGTACAAGTTGTGTTCGGGTGTGGATGTCTTGGAGCCTTCGATGCAAAAGTACCCGGGAGCACACAAACCTCTCGGAGAGGTCAGACCATAGCCATCGCAATAGGTTCCCCCATCGCAAGGAGAGCACTCACCGCTACTTCTTAATCCATACAGAGACCCGTATGTTCCTGGTGGACAGGGCTCAGGAGTACTCTGCCCCTCCGAACAGTAGTAGCCCATTGGACACCCAATGGGATCCGTGGAGGCGCGAGGGCAGTAGCTGCCTGGGCTACAGGGAGCACAGTCTGTCACATTTCCAGCCCCAAGCTGTGATCGATAGGTGCCCCTGGGACATGGGATTTGGGTGGCAGTGGTAGACCCTTCCGGACAATAGTAGCCTGGCTCGCACAAACCTTCAGCCTCAGTGGCTCCAGCGAGCGAGTAGTATCCACTTGGAACCAACACACACTCATCCCACCAACTCAGCCCTGTCACAGCAGAAACTCTTCCTGCTGGGCATTGGATTGGATCCCAGGTGCCTGTCGGGCAATAGAACCCTGCTGGACAGGCATCTGAAGCACTCAGATCAGGTACAGTGATCATGCCTTCTAGACAGTAGGTACCTGGAAAGCACACACCCGTTTCGTCGCCGTCGTTCTCAAACGACCCACCTGCATTCATCATCGCGAAATAGGATGAAGTATTTGATGCACAATAGTGACCTTTCTTGCACACTGTACATGACTCTGCACCAAGATTAGAGTAATACCCGAGGCCGCACTCGGCAGGAATAATGGTACCACCGTTGAAAGAACAATGATATCCAGCGGGGCAATCCTGACATGTTAAAAAGTTGCCATCATTGTAGGTACCAGCGGGGCAGTCTGTGTAAAAACTAGACCCACGCGGACAGAACTTACCAAGAGGGCAGGTGAGACATTGGCCCTGAAATACATGAGATAGATGTGGTTGATGGATGAGATAGATAGACGAGATGGATAGACGAGATAGATGAGATAGATGACATGAATAGACGAGATAGATGAGATAGATGAGATAGATGACCTCGGTCACCAGGCCGGTGGCGTTCGAGAAGGTTCCAGCAGGGCAGGGGTTGTCTTCTTGGTAGGATGTGCTGATAGGGCAGAAGTAACCCTGGCCGCAAGTACCACTGATCGCTCCCTCGCCACCATGACAATAAGACCCCGACGGGCAGTCTATACATTGATCAACCGAGTAGATCCCGTTATTGTTGGAGTACGATCCAGGAGGACAAGGAAGCTCAGCGCCATAGGCCGTGCCGAGAGGACAATACACGCCTTTGTCACAGAGCAGCATGTCGTTAGACGTTGCTCCATGGTCTGTCGAGTACCCTATCCAAGTGTCCTGGCAATCCAAGATTTTCGTGTTGTTGATAGCATCTGAGAATGTGCCAGCAGGACAAGGATACTGGGTGGCAAACTTTGTACCAGAGGGACAATAGTGTCCAGAGGCACATGTTTCTGTGACCTCGTTACTGGATACTAGAGGGCACGCCCATCCAGCAGGACAGGGTGCGCAGTCATCCTGCGATCCCACGTTTTCCTTGTTGCTGTAGCTTCCCATAGGACAACCCGTTGGTACCACAGATGCTGGCTCACAATAATTACCAACCGTGCAATTCATGCACTGCGTTTCGGATAAGATGCCTTCTTCATTATTGTACTTACCTCGAGGACACGGGTGGTTATAGAAGGACACAGTGGCTACAGGGCAGTAGTAGCCTCTTGGACAGGTGTATCCGTGGGTATTGCCGTATCCTTTGCAATACATCCCCGCAGGGCAAGCCTCGCAGCCCGCCGCGGAGATCAGCCCATACGACGAAGGATTTCTGTAGCCCTCGGCACATCCGTATGGATTTGAGACACCTTGTGGACAATAACTACCTGTGGGACAAAGTACGCGATCCAAAATCGTACCACCCATGGTGGGGCAGTAAAAGCCTGCTTCACAGGTAGCACAGGCATGATCTTGGCTTCTCCCTCCCTCAAGGATTCCATAAGATCCAGCAGGACAGGGTGTGTACTGGTAGGCTGGATTGCAATACCCGCCTACGGGACATATCGAGTCGAGAGGAGTTGGATTTGTGGATCCAGGATGGCACTTGTAGCCCGGACTGCAAAGAGAACACTCTGTGGATCCAGCATTGCTATAAAAGCCCTCGGGACATAATTCTGGAGTCACAGTGCCGGCAAACTGACACTTGTAACCTGCTGCGCATAGAGTGCAATTGTCTTGACTGCCCAAAGAGTAGGTACCTGTCGAGCATTGTATCGGAGCAGACGAAGCCGATGGACAGTAGCTTCCGATTGGACACTCAGTACAGGATGAGGCCCCTCCCACGGCGTAGTATCCAGTACTACAAAGGATCGCCGTATCCGTATGAATGTCAGGGCAAGCGTGTCCAGCGGGGCATACAGTGCATGCAACCTGATCGCCAAGACTGAAAGTACCAGCATCGCACGCTACGGGTAGGGAAAAGGGACTGGGACACTCATAACCAATAGGGCATCGGGTGCACTCAGATTGCTTCCCTAAACTATATGTTGCATTCGCACAAGGAACTATATACGCCGAGTCCGTGTACGGACACTCACTTCCAGCAGGACAAACTTCACACTCGGAATAACCCAGAAGAGAAAAAGTACCGTTAGTACAAGGCACTATGACGTTGAAAGAATCACAGGCATAGCCAGCGGGGCACGGAGTGCATTGGCTTTGACCTCCAGGTGAAAACAATCCATCGGGACATGATACAACAATTGCCTCGGTTGTAGAAGGACAATAGACGCCAGCAGGACATAGAGTACATGTCGTACTTCCTCCAGTTGAATATGTACCATTCGTACAGTCGTACACATCTTCCACTTGAGGCGTCAAGCATTTCTTGCCTGGAGGGCAGGTGGAGCACACGATTGAGTTGGGGTAGGAGAATTCTCCGGCCAAACAAAACTCTGGAGAGGAATAGGCGTCCACGCACTTGGAGCCAGAGGGACATTCCGAACACACTGAGGTTCCACGGGTTAGGGTATAGGTTCCAGCATTACACAAGGTACAATTCGTTGCGTAGCCGGAAGAGAAGTGACCGACGTCACACAGCTCGGGGACAGATGTTGCATTTGCGCAAAAACTACCTGAAGGACATGGACTACATACACTCGCTCCCTCGGAGAGACTGTATGTACCGCTTGGGCAGGGTTCGCAATCTATGATGTTGCCCCCCGCTCCGTACGAGCCCATTTCGCAAACCTCAGGGAGAGCACATCCACCTGCACAGCGCGAACCCGCTGGACAAGGCATGCAGCTCATGACTCTTTCAGCGTCCTCATTGATCTCAAGCCAATACTGCCCCGACACACATCCGTGGCAAAAGGAGATGGTAGGTGAACTACTTGACGGATTTGAGGATGGAGACGATGAGGGCAAGCTACTCGACGGAGTAGACGATGGAGTCGACGATGGCAGAGAACTACTAGGCACAGCTGAAGGTATTGCGGAGGGGGATGAGCTAGATGGTGAAGAGGATGGAGTGGATGTCGGTTCTGAGCTGCTTGGAAACGAAGATGGGACTGATGAAGGGTTGCTGCTTGAGGGAACCGAAGATGGGGCAGAGGAAGGAATACTGCTTGGCACCGAAGATGAAGGAGTAGAGGAAGGAATACTGCTTGGCACCGAAGATGAAGGAGCAGAGGAAGGAATACTGCTTGGCACCGAAGATGAAGGAGCAGAGGAAGGAATACTGCTTGGCACCGAAGATGAAGGAGCAGAGGAAGGAATACTGCTTGGCACCGAAGATGAAGGAGCAGAGGAAGGAATACTGCTTGGCACCGAAGATGAAGGAGCAGAGGAAGGAATACTGCTTGGCACCGAAGATGAAGGAGTAGAGGAAGGAATACTGCTTGGCACCGAAGATGAAGGAGCAGAGGAAGGAATACTGCTTGGCACCGAAGATGAAGGAGCAGAGGAAGGAATACTGCTTGGCACCGAAGATGAAGGAGTAGAGGAAGGAATACTGCTTGGCACCGAAGATGAAGGAGCAGAGGAAGGAATACTGCTTGGCACCGAAGATGATGGAGGAGAGGAAGGAATACTGCTTGGCACCGAAGATGAAGGAGCAGAGGAAGGAATACTGCTTGGCACCGAAGATGATGGAGTAGAGGAAGGAATACTGCTTGGCACCGAAGATGAAGGAGCAGAGGAAGGAATACTGCTTGGCACCGAAGATGATGGAGTAGAGGAAGGAATACTGCTTGGCACCGAAGATGACGGAGCAGAGGAAGGAATACTGCTTGGCACCGAAGATGACGGAGCAGAGGAAGGAATGCTGCTTGACGGTATGCTGCTCGAGGGGACCGAAGAACTAGGAGCCGATGAAGATGGAACCGCGGAGGGTAGTGACGTTGGTGAAGATGATGATGGCAACGAAGATGGAATCGCTGATGGTGTAGAACTGGATGGAATTGAGCTCGGAGTTGAGCTAGAGGGGGTTGAGGATGGAGTCGATGTTGGTACAGCTGTACCTAAAATTGTGGCGCTCACAGAAGTCACTCCGAAGCCATATTCACCAGTAGCAGTCAGATTTCCATCTTCGTACAGGACTACACTGGCATCAAAGTAGGAGACGTTCAGCAAACCTGAGTTGTCGTCAAATTGAGCCTTGGCCACCTCTGCAGTCATGGCCGGATTTGGATAAGCATAGAAGGTCTTCGCTGAGAGAGCACAGATATAAATTTTACCACTGGACTCACGAACTTGAGCTCTGACGCGAACAAACTTTTGTCCGTCATAAATTTGCTCTCCGGGATCTAAATTCGGATCTAAGTCCTTGCTGCCATCAGTTCTGTGAAGCAAATATTCTCGAATGGTATCCTGATTTGAATCATCATATACATAGGCAGTAGCAGGACCTGAAACTTCCATACCAGCTCCCTCTAAATCACCACTCAGACCCGTTAACCATCGAATAGGGTTTACATTATTATGCCCCTCGGCTCCATTGTAATTAGGAATCGTTCCAATTGACTGACCTTGTGTCAAGACATCTGTACACTTGGGGACATAGTTGATGTTTGCTGTGTGGGCGGTGAAGAGAAGCAAGAAGAATGAGAAAAAGGTCGTGACATTTTCATTCCGCCCTCTTATTCTACTCATGATCTCCATGCCTTGTTCTCGTCCCTTCGCCAGGAGAAAAGGGGGGAAATCTGGGCTTTATGATAACGGCCTGTTCTTGAGTTGAGAGCCACGTTAATTAATACAGGAGTGCATGTAAAACCTTCTTTGTTCGTGGTTTCAAAATTTTGTTGCATAAAAAAAGCCTTTTTTCAGGCTTTTCATTTTTTATCCGTTGTTGTTGATAGACAATCTCTATAACAACCTCTCTTTTTATCGAAGAACACAAACGCCCTCATGGACTGCATATAGCACCATGGAAAGATTTAGACCGGCAACTTCCCCAAACAAAAGGAGAAGGCGCAGGACGGCAACCAGTCCAGAAGCATTTAGATCTTCTCGACAAGCTGCAGTTGTTGACGATGCTCGCCCCGCGACTATGGGCTCTCCGATTGGAAGGTAGGAATCACTCAATCCCACCCACCTCCACCAACTCCCATTTCATTTCCTTCCCACGACCCTAATCCTAACCCTAACCCTATGAACCTTGACCCTAACCCAACCAACCCTAACCCTAACCCTAACCCTAACCCTAACCCTAACCCTAACCCTAACCCTAACCCTAACCCTAACCCTAACCCAATGAACCTTGACCCTATCCCAACTAACCCAAACCCTAATCTTAACACTAACCCAAACCCTAACCCTAATCCTAACAAGTCCCAACCCCAATTAACCCTAACCCTAACCCTCGCTCTCACCCTCACTCTAAACCTGACCTTAACACTAACTGCTCCTAATCCTAACCATAATCTACTAAACATCCCAACCTATTCAACCGACTCATTCACCCATTCTCGGATTTGAACAAACAAAACATAGGCATTCTGATCAAAGAACTCAGCGGAGAGCAGAAAGACAAGCCTTCACGAATGTCGAAGATGACATAGTCAGCTCTCTGATGCAAGAATTCAATAGTCAAACAGCCAGGAGAGCTCCTGTTGCTGTCAAAGATAGCGATGATGGAAAATATGAATATAGATTCGGAGAGCGAATGAATGTTCCCAGTTCGAAGATAGTACAAATTACGGAAAGGACGCCCAATGCAACAGTAGGTACAGAGATGTTCACTACTAGCGGTATTTCGGCTCTTGGCACATCCCAGCTAAATGGCTGTCAAGGTGATTTTTGTAGTACTGATATAACCAAGTTCGAAACTTTGGATGTAGATTTTGAAGCAGTGCTGGATGATAGAATAGACGGAATGTGTGAATTTCGGAGAAACATCATGTTGAAAGAACAAGAAGAAATCAAGAGAAGAGCGCTTGGTATTCCAACAGGAAATGATCACTCTCAAATAAACCTATTATCGCAAACGCGTGTCATGGTTGGACAGCCGAACCGGCAGATTGCTCAAAGGACCATCATACAAGCTCGACAGGAAATGCCGCTGGTGAAGCTCGCGATAGATAGACACAGGAGGGGAGAGGAGGGGGATTATGTGGGGGAGGATTCTTTCTCTGATCTCGCCACCACAGGCAAACTGCCTGCTGTCTACTACAAAGATGTGCCTTGCTGCGACAACTGCTTCAAGATCTATAGTTTGATTGACATAGAGCGAACGAAGGCGCTGAAAAAAGTGAGAAGAGAGGCGAAGGACAAGGAAAATGGTACGTACTGGGCTAAAAAGCGCGCCAGAGAAATTAGAGCGAAGACAGCCAGTAATGATAAGGAAAATTCGGGCCCGAATAGTCATAGAGCGTTCTCCGCCTCGTCCTCCTCTTCCTCGCATTCTGGAGGAGGGCTAGGCATGGGGAGTGTGAATTCTAGCAGGACTTTTGGGGGTAATACGCATGCGTCTTCGCTAGTCAATGCCACAAATTATAAATCAATAGACAGCAATTCCGAAGAGGTAACCAGTGCGCTACAAAATGTGTTGAAGTTAGTGGACGGACTCACGAAGCTTGACATCGCTGAAATTCGCACCATGACTAAACCTCCCGCAGCGGTAGAAATCATTCTAGAGGCTGTGATGATACTCCTCACAGGCAAAGTTATGAGTTTCCAGGAGATAAGAAAACTGATGGGGAGTGGCGAGTCCTTCATCCTGATGCTGAGAGAGTTTCGAATTAGCGACGTGTCCGATGAGAGGATGCAAATGATTGGGCCCTACGTGGACAACCCCGTCTTCCAGCCTGAAAATGTAGTGGCTGTGAGCTTGTGTGCGTCTAAATTCTGCGGATGGGTGCAGGGCATAGTGCAGGCAGCCAGGTGGCAGCGTGGAATGTACAATAAACACGCAAACCTTGTTGGGGCAACCACCACAGGAGGGATGAAGTCAAGAGGAGGGGATACTGTGGATCAGGGATCGGATAAATTCGATCCCAACCAGTCAATTGGCAGCATTGGAAACAGATCCCTCACTACAGCAGAATCCACAGAAAATTTGACATTTATGCAGAAACTAGAGAGGAGGAAAGCTTCGAGGCTGGAAGAGAGGAAGTCGAAAAGTGCGCATCATAGAGATATTACCAGAGGAGGAGAACACTCAGTGTTGAAGAACAGTAGTAATATTAGAAAACCCAATGGCAATGGCAGCCAAAGCAAAACTGATAGTTTAAATGATAGTGCGAGTAAGGCTTCTTACTACAGTCAAGCGCCTTCTTCTATCTCCCCCCCGAAGATGAGCCAGAGAGAAATTAAAGCTATGGCCTCGCAGCAAGCCAAGGCAGCCAATCGCATGGCTGATAAAAACGGAGGAGGCAATTTATCAGCGGTCGGGGACCCGCGTACTTTCAGATGCGCTGATGGTATCACTCGAATGCCCTATCTAGCTCTAGGCAGCATTGTGCCGACAGGACTAGTCAGAAATAATTTTGTGGTCATTCATGATTTCTTTGACACGTGTTCAGCTACTGCAATTTTCTTTAAGCCACTGGTTCAGAGACACGATGGTTCGCAGGTGTTCACCTTCAACTACCCAGGTCAGTCCGACACTACATGGCCTAGATTACGCCCTGTGGAGATGAAAAACGGTGCCACAGGTAACTCTCTCACCTCCATATTTTATCTCTATCTCTTGCCTCTATGTCTCATCTTTTATCTCTCACCTCTACAGATCCGATCATGAATAATGATTGGATTGCTGACCGCATTCACGAGCTGCTCCAGTATGCCGAAGAAAATGGCGATTTTCTCCTTAATCGGCCTTTCCATCTCGTGGGTATTGGGAACGGCGTTCCAATAGCAGCGAGCTTTTTGCAGAAGTGGGGAGGCAATGCTTTATATAAGGTAACCCTATCAATCAGTCAATTCATATATTCTTCTTATACGTATTAACCAATAATCATCACATCACGCCATATCACATCACACCATATCATATCGTATTTAAATCACAGCAATCCATCAAATCTCTCGTGTCGATCAATGGGTTTCTCGCTCCTGATCCCCAGCTCACTTCGATTCTACACAGCGCCTCGCAGATATTTGAGTCATCCCCTCACGGAAGACCGGATATTCCTGTTTCCTACTGGGCCCGGTTTGTATTTTCTGAGGACTATCTGCAGAGGATCAACCCTAACCTCGCCTTGAACATCATGACCGCTGTGAGTAATCCTATCACCAACGAAGGAAGGTCTATAACGAAAAATCAATCCATCTCATCTATGTCACCTCATCTATCTATCTCATCTATCTCATCTACCTCTATCTCTCTAACTCATCTATCCATCTCACCTATCCCATCCTTAGGATGAAGCTCACCAAGGGTTGCATCCAGCACAAAGATCTCAGAAGTATGCTTTCGCCTGAAAATCTAAGCAAGCATGGAGCTCCAACAGTGCCTTTGATCATATTACAATCCACAGAGAATCAGTTGATCAATGCATCCAACGTGGATGCGTTTCTGGTCAATAGAAAGGCAAAGCATTTATGGTCGCACCAACAGAATGTCATTACAGAGCAAATGGTATTCAATTCGGCTGATCCACAAGCAGGATGGGTTAAGATGAGTAGAGGACCAGACACATACAGCAAGTACAGTAGTTTAGGCAAAACTGGGCTGAAAATGCTGAGTGACAGTTTGGAAGATGAGAGAGCAGTCTTCGTTATGTGGGCAAGAGCTGGACATCATCTGATGCAGGAAAACAAAGCAGCTATTTTAGATTTATTTGATGCTTTGTGTCATACCAATATGGCCTACTTCGGGCTAGACGAAGCACCGCAGTTGGATAGGTTCGGGAAGGTAGTTGAAAATGTAGAAAGTAAAGAAGTGGCGAAGATGGAAATTATGTTTAAGATCAAACCCCCTAAGAAGACTGTGGAAAAAGGTCACTCACAAGACACGTCTGTATATATATTCACTCCCCAGTCACTATTCTTCATTTTCTATTTCTTCTTTCTTTTTCTTCTTCTTCTTGTTTTTAATCTTTCTTCTCTTTCGTTGTAATTGTGTGTGTATGTGTGTGTGTGCAGGATTCATCGAACCCTCGGATGAAAATGGTGAAATTCGCATTGAAACACGCAATAAAACATGCAATGAAACTCGCAGTGATCATGCCAGTGTAGTCCTTATTACTGAGCCAGCTGGGACAAGCAGCGATTCCAATGCAGACGCTAGTAGCAGCCCGAATCCTAACCCTACAATCAACGATACATCTGGTGATCAAGACCAAGAAGGTAATGCCAATCTAGCTATGATTACTGTAACAAGTAAAGAGATAGAGATGAACGATACGATCGAAGAAAGAGAGAAATATGGTAGTGATAATGGTTGTGGTGATGCCAGTGAAGAGCAGCAAATTGACACGGAGGAGTTTAAAGAGCGCGAAATCGAGGATGAAGATATAGAGAAGGAGAAGAAGAAGAGTGAGTTAGAATCAAATGCGCTAGAGATTGATACAGCATGTGCTCTTGTGGGCGATCCTATTGCCAATGGTGCTAATGCTTCGCAGGATGAGGGTAAGGGTGATGTGCCCTCGCGCGAGCCCGTCCTCGCCTCTATTAGTCTCAAACCCTATCCTTCTCTCCCGGCGTATAAATCCGCACATTCCGTCTCTTCCAGCTCTTCAAGATTGGCCATTCCTGATGCATCAGCATCACCTCTAATAGAAGAAGAGATTGATCGTCAATCTGAGCTACGACAAGATGAGAATTCGAATACTCACGACGTCCTCTTTTCTCCTACTACAATTAACACAACGCTCGACTCAGCTGTGCAAGGAAATCTCACACCCAAACACATCTCCTATGTAAACAGCTCAGAATCTACCCCTCATTCGATACCTACTAGTCCTGTCGATGGAAGTTTGAGAGAGATATCTGGACCTTTAGTACCAGCAGACCCAACACCACCTGTGGTACCTTCGTCGTCGTCTTCCTCATCCTTCTCATCATCTCATACTTTGCAAAAGCATGTAGAAACGACGACTCCTGTTTACATGGCTAATCCTATATCCATACAACCGCTCGCGTCCACCAAAGAGCAAAGGAGCTCCAGAAAATGGTCTGAAAACGTTCCAGACTCCACGACAGCTATCGAACTCATGTCTCAGTTAGACAGCAAACACGCCGAGTTCATAGAAACAAAAGCAAAAAACACCTCCCTATCGATAGACGAACAGGCTAGACTAAAAATTGAAAGGATTAAAAGAGAGCAAGAGGAAAGGATTAAGAAGTATCAGGAGGAAGATCAGATGCTCCTGAATCAACTAGAGAGAGAGCTTGAGAAGAGAAGGTAAGTGACATCATGCATTCCTACAAATTTTACAACATACATGTACTCCTCTAACTTCCGTATTTCCTTCTCGTATTTGTCTTATGTGGTACAAGGCGTGAGCGGGTGGCCACTGAAAGACAGCGCAAACTAGAACTGCAGGAAGGGCTAGAAGGGCTAGAGATTAGCGAACTTGTTCCTGATTATGAGCAAAATGTCGAAGGGATGGATCAGGTGTGTCGAGAAAAATATCTTTTCTAACCCTAACCCCTAACCCCTAACCCCTAACCCCTAACCCTGAGCAGACAACAACTCTGCGAGAAATGCCCCCTCTTGCATACGACGCCCCGATAGATCTGCCGCAGTTCATCACTCAGCTCACTGACCCGGTCTCTCGCATGGATCAAATGCTCGAGGATGAGGAGAATATGAAGAAGATGGGTGGAAACATGAGTGTAGAGGTGACCCTAACCCCCGCTCTAACCTTCACATCTTGAACCTAAATCAAATCCATAACCCTAACCCTAACTTTGGATAGGAGTACGAAGCGGTGAAAAGCAAAATGGCCACTCGGCAGATGGAAAGAGATGAGAAACTAAGACATCTCAGTGGAGAGGAGCAAACAGCGATGATGATTGAAAGCACCATTGAAATCCAACGAGTAGGTAGAGGATACATGGGAAGAAAACGAGCGATGATTCTGAACGAGGAGAGGGAGCTTTCCAGGAAGGTTTCTCGGGGAGTACTGATGGCTCAGAAGTATATTAGAGGTGCCACGGGGAGAAAAAGATATCGAGAGCTCCGTAAGATTCACATGCTCCAGATGGTGAAAGGACAAAGTGCGTTGAACATCCAAAGATGCTTCCGCGGACACGTAGCAAGAAAAATGGTGAAAAAGCGAAGACAGTTTGTTCGGTGTAGAGATGTACAGAGAGTATATAGAGGTCACATGGGACGGAAAGGGGCCAATCGTGAGAAAACACGCATGCGTTTGCTGCAATCAAAGATCAACGCAGCTAACAAGATTGTGTCTCTATGGAGAATGAAGATTGCCCGAGAGGAATATAGGAGCTTGCGAGTGCATGTGGTGGCATCCAATGAAATACAGCGAGTGTACAGGGGCCACATAGGACGCAAGATGGTGCAGCGTCGGAGAGAGTGGAACAACACCCAGCCAGGTCCTGAGCGCATCAAGCTTGGGCTCAAACTTATCGAGGAAAGCAAAAGGGCCTTTGAGCAACAGGAGGAAGAGATCCAAGCGCTACATCGAGCCCAGGAGAAAGCCGAGGGGCGTGTGTCACACATTCACAAGGAACTGAAAGAAAACGAGAAGGAGCTTCTGGTGCTGGAACGAGAACTAGCAGAAATCGATTCGATCGAACGAGATCTTTCACAAATGACTCACGAGAGAGACCTTTTACAAGCAGGCATTACTGATGCGACGGGTATGCCTAGATTGGCTATGGATGGGCATGAGGAAATGGTCAATGGCAGGCAGCCTACCATGAAGAACGACCCTGATCTTGAGAGAAAGAAACGTGCAGAGGCTTATGCTCTGGAGATGACTATTCAGATCAAGAGAGCAGAGCGAGAGAAAAAACGGCAAGAGTTGGAGGCAGAGTTTGCAGTGGTGTTTGCTGAAGTGAAGAAGAAGAAATCAGCGATTGCTAGGCTGGAGGTGGCTCTCAATGATATGGAGGCTACTAGAGAGAGAAAAGATAGGGAGTTCAGGAGATTGCAACAAAATCTCATGCAACTCTTACTGGAGCAGAAAACGGAATTGGATGAACTGAGAGAGAAAGGAATCCAACTCGAGACAGCGACAGCTACAACTGCTGCTGCAGCTGCTGCTACTGCTATGAAGGCTAAAGAACACGATGATCGATCTAAAGTGGTATTTTCCCAAACCGAAGAGCTGATGAAATTCCAATTCATGTCCATGAGCTTGTCATACTTTAGCTCCCTGAATATGTTGAAGTCCCTTCGTGATATGAATGCAGATACTACCTCTGCTGCTGTGGCAGCGACTGCAGATGCGGCTGCAGCCTCTGCAGCCGCAGCCTCTGCTGCTAATATGCCCAGCATGAAAAAGCTGGAGCTCGGTGCCAACGATTTTGTTGAAATGAGTATCCAGAAGAAGAAGGCTGAGCTTGCCATGCATCAAGATGCAGAGCAAAAAGCGAAGAAAGCGAAGGGTGTTACTCTACCATCTACCGTCAAGTTGTGGACCGTTTCTAACGTGGCCACTTGGCTCGAGACTCTGTGTTTGGAACAGTACGTGCCTCAGTTCAGAGAAGCGACAGTGGATGGAGCGTTCTTGATGGAGTTAAGAGAGGAAGACATTGTGCAGATTCTCGGAGTCAAGCACAAGCTGCACGTACGCAAGCTGCTGACACAGCGAGAGAAATTGAAACCTCTCTCTGTGGAAGAAAGTGCCAAGATGAAAGCCATCGAGGGAGAGGAAGATGCAGAGGCGATGAGACGAAACGAAGGTATTGATCCAGAATCTGTATTCAGTCAAGTTAGGAATGGTAGAACTAAGCGAGTTGAGGAGTCTCTCAACGCTGGATTTCCAGTGGATGCTGAAGATGGGGAGGGCAACTCTCTCCTCCTTCTGGCATGTCAGCAGGTCAATAAGAGGATTGTGGAGATGCTTCTTATCCGTGGAGCGAACGTGAACCACCAAAACTCCCAGGGAAACACTGCTCTGCACTTCGCCCTGGCCTTCGACACCGCGGGAATGCTTGGAGAATATCTCATCGAGCAAGGTGCTGATGACAGTATTGAGAATCTACAAGGATTGAGTCCGTATGATGGAGTATCTAAGTAAGAGATGTGAGATGCTACTACTTCTACCAGCCGACCTAGCCTCGGCAGTTTAATTTTTTTCGTCTACAAAAATGTAAATATGGCAAGAATCAAAATATTAGTAATATGTAATATCTGCATTCATTGTTTTTTAATTTAACTAATACTAATAACACTCATAATTTAACTATCTAATTCATTTTTCTGGTATTTTGTTGAAGTATATTAGATATTATTAATATTAATTATC
>Ga0099797_100190_pt1 | contig 39938 bp, 16 predicted proteins | sample Uncmet_Sort48C_1_FD_89871 | JGI IMG/M metagenome (GOLD analysis project Ga0099797, IMG submission 89871) | Marine eukaryotic communities from CALCOFI LINE 67, Pacific Ocean - C012_Sort48C_1 | ecosystem: Environmental > Aquatic > Marine > Oceanic | place: Pacific Ocean: Monterey Bay | collected... | reverse complement strand
CATTAAACCAAAGCAACCTTGGATTGATCCTGCAGTAAATTCAAGGAATGCTTTTTGCCTTTCCAAGCCTTCTTTCCCATTCACGGAAATGTATAATGATAACGGCGTTCCAGTTGGCGCGGATGCAAAAATTGCACCTAAACTTGGCGATACTTCCGACACCAGTCCAACGACCAACATGATCAATTGGGACAATATCAACGATACGTAATTCATTTTTGTTTTGTTTTTGTTCCCCTTCAGCAACAACAACACATTAAACATTTCTATCGTCTATATATTGTATTATTACATCTCCATTAGTATATATATATAAATAAATGATTTTAAGCCACATCCTTTCCACCAATTTTTAAGGATCAACACCGCGGAACCACATCAGTATATATAATAATTAATCTTATTATTTAGATGCTAATCTGTCGTGACATATCATCCTCACATTCAACGTTTCCTTAAAACAAATCTATTTTGGTATTCTAATTCCTCAATCAGTATAAATTATGGGTAATATGATAGGTAGGAATCGAGCTCGAGGCTCGAGGATTGAGTATTTTTTTAATATTCTAATTTCCCTATACTAAAGTATAAATTACCTGGTATTATGATGGTAATTTCGAGACAGCCGATCCGTTTTTTTTTGTTGATTTTTTTTTTTTGATTTTTTTTTTCGAAATTTTATATTTAAAATTAAAATTATAAATACAATAAAGGAACCATTACAACATTGAATGAAATCGTTTATGCACTAATCTTGTTTGTTTTATATTTTTGTGGAAAGAATAATATTACTTTATTTGTTCATTGTTAAATTACGATAGTAGATACAGTTTATTATATATATATATATTTGGTATATATATTTATATTTTTTTTTTCTAATTTTTCTTCTTCTTCTTGAAGAAATTACAAAGATTTATTTTTTATTTTAAATAAATAAATAACGGCTGTTCATACATATATATATATATATATTCCTCCACCCATCAACCACAAACTGATAATAAGAACGATAATAATAAATAAATAAATAAAACAACAGTGCAATTAATATTAAACATGGCACTTGCACCAACAAATCCTGATATGATGGAAGTGGCACGGAAAGCTCATATATTATCAACACAAGAAGATGGTTATGCAGCGTTAGATGAATTCCGTGCTATGACACATTATTCTATAGAACAGTTAAAATTTTTTTATCGGCGATATGTAAATATAGTAAATCCTAGAAAAGCACCAACATTATTCGGTGTGACGCTAACGCAATTTGCTGATACGTTCAATTCAAAACCAGATGATCCAAAAATGACACAATTTTACAAACGTTTTAAGAAGCAAAATGGTGTTGCGGATGTCTTGGAAATTTTTGCTGGTTTTTGTGTCATTTCAGATGCAAACGTCGAGGATAAAGTCCAATTTTTATTTAGTATTTTTGATTTTGCCGCCAAAGGTGATGTCACGGAAGATGAGGCCACCATGGCAATGGAATGTGTCTGTAGTAGTTTTGTTAAATTAGGTCTTATTGTCATGCCAACAGATGATGAGTTAGAATTTTGTTCTGGTTGGTTGTTTACAAAGGAAGATGGTACAGGGACGAAAGAATATGTTTCCTTGGAAGAATTTCGTGCATGGGCTGATACGGAACCGGCATCATTAGAATTATTAGAAACATTAAATTGCGTCCCAATAGTAGAAAGTATAATAGAATATATTGAAAATAAAACAAAGGAAGTACATGATCAATTTGAACAATTTAGTTCAATTAAAGATAATAAAGAAGAGAACGACGATGATGATGAAGAAGAAAATTTATTAGCTGATATGTCAAATTATGAACGTCCATATGCTTACATGTCATCTTTTAAATTTAAAGAATCATGTAAAATTTTAGTCGGCCCTGTTATAGGTAAAGTTACTCATAATAGTGCAATTGTCCTTTTAGAAACAGATCGAAAAACTACGATTGGTATTCAAGTTTGTATTGCTGGTGGATTCGGTGCAGATGATGTCCCATTGGCACCAGAACCACCAGATTCATTAGGTTTTGGTCCTGAACGTGCCGGTATACAACGTGAACGATTGATACGCACGGTTACTTTGAAAATGAGAGCCAATCGTCCAAGAAGTATTAAAATCGATAAATTAACGGAGAATACAACATATCGTATCATATTAACCGGCATCAGCCCAGATGATGCTATAAAACGGACAGGATCATTCCGGACATTTGCAAAGTGTGAAGGCGATGGTGCTGGGTTATTATTAGAAACAAAAGGATATTCCAAGCGATATCATTTAGGATCATACGATGATTCGTTAACATATGGTGGTATTGGTATTGGTGATCTTTTCCAAGGTCTTACTGCTATTGCCGTTTCCGGTGATGCGCAAATAGAAATGGATGAGATTGGACTTGAAACACAAAATAAAAATGCAGCAAAAAGTGAACCATGTCTATGGAAACGTTTATGGGAAACATGTGTAAGGCCAGCTCGCCTGGATGTTATTTTACATCTAGGGAACCAAGTAGGTGTAAAAGCTGCAGCAAGGAAAGCATATGATATTTTGCGTCATTATTTGTCTACCATATCACCGCCATGTCGCATACCACCAGAGGAGGAAAAATTGCAAGAGAAACAATATGGAAAAACCAATAAAAATAAGAAGAAAAGAAGAAAAAATAACATGACAAAAAATGAAGGAAGAAAAGAAGGGAGCAAAACAACAGAATCCAAATATGGCAAAACACGTTTATCGTATTTAGATGTAGATAAAGATTGGTTTCGACCAGCTAATCGTGGCGATATAAAAAAAATAAAAGAACAAATCATGGAATTGTTTCGCGATGTTTATCGTCAAAGTTGGAATTTGCCATATAAACGTGAAGTTTTAGCCCATACATCCAATTTAATGAATTTTGGCGCCAGTGATTTGGCCATAGATGAATATATACAAGAAAGTAAACATGGGCCATTGATATCTAAATGTGCACGCATTGCATTTTGGGAATACCAACGACAGCTGCATGATGCAGATTGTGCAAGAGGAATTACAGAAGCACTAGAGCGTATGGATGGTGATAGTATATTAATTGAAACAAAAGAAGAGAAAAAAGATCGAGAATCGCTAACGCCAAGAACTATACCAACACATGAAGCACATTTTCATCAATTTGGTAGAATCGGCGTGTTATTTCTAGATTTATACAGCTCACGTGCAATGGAAACTGGTGAATTTAACCCTCATGCAAATGTATTCAACTCCAAACAAGTAGAAATGATAACAAATACGCTGAAAATCGAAAATTTAAATGGTATGTTAGTCTGTGTCGATACGAATTATACTGGACGGATAATAAGTGGTGTAGAAGCAGAAGAACATGTAACATCCACTGGTGTTGATTTATGGTCTCTTCATGAAAAATCATTTATACAAATCATACATATGCTATATGGTTGGAACGTAAAAAAAGATGGAAGGAATATACAAATTTTAGCCGGTTCCAATGGCATTGGTCCAAGTGGGCAAGGATTGTTTGAGGATCCAAACACCAGACGTGTTTTGCACCAAGTTGTTGTTGGGCCGATGAATGGGCCGACTTTAAACTTACCTCCTACTGGCGATCCAAGGTGCCCCCGTCATGGCCACCCACCAGCAAAACGTATCTTATCTAGGACTGCAATTGGAGGAACGCCAAACGATAAAATACCTTCAATTGATTGGATAGAACCGCAAATGTGGGATAGACGAAATTACTTAATATTTAGAATGTTTTGTGGTTTAAAGCGGGAAAAAAAGTTTCATCATGGAACAGGGGCTACGATGGACCTTAAAAAAGAACAATATGTAGGTGCAAGGGCACAGATTACTTATGAATATTCACATGGTCCAAATCCAAAAGTTATATTAGGTCCTGTCATTGGTGTAGTAACATCTACAACTGCAATTATCATGTTAGAAATCGATCGTTCCGGCCCTGTAACATGCGTAGTAATGAACGTTACAACATCGGAACGTAGATTGCAAACAATGCATTTTCCAAAAAACAAACCACTCTCGTTTCATATTAATGATTTAAAACCTGGCACTCGATATTCCATACGTTTTGATGGTGTTTCCAATGCCGTAGATAGACGTGGTGGTTTTACCACTTTAAATGAAAACCCAACAAATTTTCGTTTCTTAGCTGGTAGTGCTGATTCACCAAGTTTAACCATGAAAAGTAGAATAGGTACTTGGGAATCTATATGGAAAGATCAAATATGTAAACAATGGTCTGGGGCTGATGGAATGATACGGTTAGGTGGGCAAATAGATTTACGAAAACTTGCATCGAGGTTAAATACGTTGTTGGAAAGTTACCATCATGATTTTGAACTGTTACATGCATATAAATTAGCGACGCGGGATGGGACTGGGTTGTTTAGACGCGATACGGATGAAAACAGAGCGTGCGTTGCATTAGCACGTGGTCCGTTGTGGGATTCAGCAGGCAGTGGCAACACGATGACAAGCGACAAAGGAAAATTACCGGATCCAATACATGAAATCGTGCAAAATATGAAACATGTAGAAGATCAAATTGAAGAAACTTTTCGTAAAGCATATCGTGATGCGTGGAATCGACCATATATCAAAGAAGTCTTAGCACATTGTCCACAATACATGGTATTGGGTGGATGCGATCTCTGCAGCAGCGTAAACGAAAAATTGTATACTCCAATATTATTGCGCATTTCTAGAAAAATTTATCGTCAATATCAACGTCAACTGTGGGATATCGAAGTTGCTAATGATACTGAAGAAGGATTTAATCCAAAGGATGAAAAATTAAGTTCAGAGTTGGATAAACGTGGATTTTTTAATGGGCATGAAGCGCGATTCCATCGTTTTGGCACTACATGTTTAATTTTGATGGATACATGGAGCAATCGTATAACGGTAGATGGGCGTTTTCATCCTGATAAACCACTAATATCAACGGATCAATGGAAGTTCTTAAAAGACTTGTTCCAATGGAACGAAGATTTAGAATCATTAATTGTATGCATGGACATGCCATTTACAGGCCGTACCCCGGCGGAGGTGGAGGAAGTTGCATCATTGCATGAGCGGACTTGGAAAAACGATGAGTGGTCCTGTCGCGATGATGAATTTGTGCGTTTATTAGACACATTTTTTAAATGGAGAAGTGCAAAATCAAATCGTGATGTGCAATTTGTGACTGGTACATCATTCATAGCAGCTGCTGGCGAATCATTGCTTCGTGATATTAATACTGGGAAAACTATACGGCAAGTTGCATTTGGGCCATTGACGGGAATTGCGCATGGTGGTTTGCCAGAGAAAGAAGTCTCATTTGGCCCAGATGGTCAATATATCCGTGTGCCAATGTATCGAACATTTTATCGTAATTATGGTGTGGTGAAAGTGGAAAAAGATGAAAATAGAAAACCAGGAACAAAAACACCAAGTAATTTATTTGAAACATCCATTATAACGGAAGATTCCATTAAAGTAGGGGATTTCGATAAACCAGTGGAAAAAGACAAGGAAAACGATCGTATTGCTAATTGGTGGAGGGATATAATCCCGTTTGATTGCGATCGTTCATGGCGGGGGTTAATTTTACACCGCGCAGAGAAATTAATGCGATGGTTAAACCGTACATTTACCAATTCATTGCATGAGTCTGATATTACCGGGAACGAGTTAGTCTTGGCATATCGAAAACATTACATACAAGAGGAGAAATTAGCCGATTCTGCATTTTATGACGATGTATGCGACATGATTGCATCTGGTGGGTTTGATGATGAAAATAAAACACATGATATATTGGAAAAAATGGAAAAAGTTTCCAACGATTTAACGGAGGAAGGTCAATTTATTGAGATAAAACGTGCAAATACGAAAAAAATGCATGATTCGATCGTAGGATTCCACAGGCAAGAATATGATCAAGTCGGTTTAATCGAACGGGAAAAACGGGAGATGTTTTACGATGCTCGATCTCGTTTAAATCGTTTAAAACGTGGGATTGAACGAGCAGCTGCTAGAGCGGGATACACACGACGCAAGGGTGGAATAACGGCCATGCGGGAAGAGTTAGTAGATAATAAAGATCAAGTTGAACATAGAAATGCACGAAGGGCACGCAGGCTTGCCGTCTTTACAGAGAAACGTGGTGCGATTGTGATGAAAAAAAATTATGCAGATGATGTCGTAATGAGACCACCACCAAGAAGACGTAAAATTGTACATGTTGATGATGTGGAAGATCAAGGCAATGAAAGTGCGAATGCTATTAAAATATTAGCTGAATATGATTTTAAATTAAAAAGTATTTTCAAACAAGAAAATGCGATTGAATTGAAACGTGGTAAAATTAACAGTGTAATGGTTGCAGAAGATGTCAATACAACAATGCGTATTGTACAAGAATGGTTTGAGGAAAAATTAGAAGTACTGGATGGGGAGGAAAATGATGAAGTCCGGGAGCATAATTCCATAATCACACGGTTAACGGAACGTATCAATCTATTAGAAAGTATTGATACGGAATGTAAAGGATTAGAGGACAATATGGTTGGTGCAGAAATCGATGTGAAACGTTGTAGAAATGAATTGGATGATTCAATTGAAGTATGCATGGAGAAGAAAAAAATATTAACTGAAGCAAAAGCAGCGAGATTTGGTGAATTAAAAGCGATAGATCGTCAGTTGGAACAATTGAATTATGAAATTGAATTGGGAAATTTAAGACCTATTGTTGAACGCATGACACATGTCATGCAAAATATTTGGTCCAAACCTGGTGTAATAAAAGCAGAAATAACAGAAGTATTACCAGTGCTTGACGATACATATTTATTAAATGTGATTATGAAATCTGCATTTTCATCAACTACACGCGATCCAATGAATTTCAGCACATTTGTTGATTTAATATCATCCATTTTACAAGAAGCACTTGTGTTTAAAACTGCTGCAATTTCACCATATGGTGTGATTCAATTGGATTCAAAATTGGATTCAAATTTTGATGAAGCAGGCGTTCGATTACCAAGTGGTTGGACACGTCATTATGATGATGATAAAAAGATGGAATATTATCACAATGCAGAAACGGGTGTAACGACATATGTAAGGCCAGCAGATTAATATTACAGGGGGGGGGGGGGGGGCACATAAAAAAATTGAAAATATATATCATAAAAATATGACCATGTATGCATATATGCATAGTATGCATATATGAAATATGTTCTCGTGTTATATTGATGGTTAAAATCTAAGTTATAATAATTTTACACTTCTCGTGTTTTATAATGTTATAATATGGTTAAAATCTATTATTATATAAAAATTTCTCGTGTTATATATAAAATGTTCTCTTACTCATATACGAAGTATTATATATAAATTTCTTTTACTCCCGTTTATTAACATCTCAAGTCAACATCTCAAGTCAAAAATGATTTATAAAGTTTAGTAAAATTATTTAGTATTCAAAAGATTGTTCCTCTGTCTGTGATTGAGAGTTAAATGAAACTCCTTCATAGAGTTGTAAATCACATTCGTTAATCAATCTAAATGTTTTTGTATTGTCGTTATCCAATTTAACTTTCAATTTTCCATCCTTACGTGAGGTCGCTTCAATAACTGTTCCTCTACTTCCTTGTTTAAATGTTGCATTACCTGTTGTATAGTCCTTGGTTAATTGTATTTCGCGCCCAACAATGCTCATGACATCCTGAGTCTCTTTGATACTCACAATATATATATATATGTTCAATCCTCTCTCTCTACTAATTTAGTAAAAGCTCTAATGCACGTCTGCAAACTACCTGTAATACTCTTCAAGCATGAGTAGGTTTCTATCCATCCATGTTCGTAAATATAATAAAAAAATAAATATATGTTGTGTGAGATTATGTGTTCGTGTACACAAAAATTTTTTTTTATTTTAACTCTGCATAATCAGTAGTCACACCACCGTTTTTTTGTACATCGTTTACTTCCATTGTACCAATTGGTGTAGCTGTATATTCAGTTCTCATTTCAACAAATGTTCTTTGTTGTGTCAATTCTCTGCCATAGATACAACCGGCGCATCCTAACAACGTGTTAATAAGATATGCAATGGTAATAAATGTAACCCAAGTGTTGTAATCGTGCATGTCCTTGCATGTGTAACTGGTTCTGTCGTCATCCATAACACAATCTCCCGTTACTGCATTAAAAAATATTAGCTTGTCTGTCGTTGTTGAGTTCGAAACCATATTCGAGTCCTTACAAACACAATTCGTAGCTCCTTTGATTATATAACTGCCTATTATGAAGCCAAAAACTCCAAAAGCTGAGCAACAGCTTCCAATACAATTACAGATCCAAAACATTGTTAAGAGACCTCGGTCACGTTGTTTTGCACCAAAATAGCCACAACAAGGAACAAGTAATGCACAACACACATAAAATATTCCCGATCCCAAGTTATATTCATTACTAACTTTAGTATTTGTCAACTGTGGATGTGGCATACTTGTTTGTATAATGACTGAAATGATTCCCAAAATCCCCATAACAATAGATAAATTTAATACACGGCGTACTAATATCGCTGCTCTTGGATCTTCCACTACGATTCCATATACAACCGCTGGTGCAGCATATGCATATGGTATATTTGACGACATCGTAAATATAGATCCTAATATATATATAGTCTATAGTAATACTTATATAATTATTATAAGTATTTATAACTTTAATTTTTTATAAACTCTGCCAATATTTATAATGCTGATTAAAGCTTTGGTCTCAGTAGTTATAAGAAATACTTTGTGAATAAATAAAAATATTTAAACAACAATGTCTATTATTTCGTTCTATCCACCCGTCTACCTTTCTATCTATTCCATCACAACATGTAAAGTGCTAAATTCAGTAGTAAAAAAAAAAATGTTGATGATAATTTCAGCAACCGCGCGCTTCAGTAAGATTTAGCATTGTCATATAATTACAATAATGTATCAGGATTTTTACACGGGAAATTTTTATCTTCCCCCCCCCCCGGTTGTTTTACTAAAGGTTTTATTTTACATTTATTATATTCTATAACTATAAGTAAATAGTATTAGCGATAAAAAACTTTATGAAAAAAAAAAAGTTCATTCCTGATATTGTAAATCCTTTCGCTATGCGGATATTTATACAAAATTAATGCTATCAAATAAATGGAATAAATGGGAAACAAGAAACATGTTAAGAGAGAGATATTATTTATTTCATTTATATTATTGTGAATTATATATATTATATTGTTTGATCCTTCACACGTTTGCAAAACGATATATGTATTGCTAGTAAAGTTAAGATTTAAAATCACATAGATATATATACATAGAGAGAGAGAGAGATTGATATTATAGAACATGGAAGATCAATTAAAAAATACTGCACAACGACGTGCGGTACAATTACTTTCAAAAGATATACAATACATACCAATACAAAATAATATTAATAATAATAATGATAATAATAGCAATACTAGTAATGGAAGAAACAATAATAATAATAAAACTACAACATTATTACATCAAAAATTAACTGCGTTACAAAAGCATTATGAAAATAAATTACGACACGTCGATAATAAAATTGATGCTGTCGCACGAACCACTTCATATGATATATCAACTGCAATTGAATTGTTAGAAAATAAAAATCCAACAAAACACTTATTACCAAATATGAAACAAGATGCAATCATATTACATCAACTATCAAATGAATTTAAAGAAAAAGGAATTAATATAAACTTATTAAAACCTTTAACATATGCAAATGATAATATTGCCAATTTTCAGATATACATTAATTTATATGAAAATGTACAAATCAACTGTAGTAAAATTTTGCAATATATAACAAAAGATCAACATAATTTATTAGGTGCTATTGGTGAATTAAATAAAATGAAAAAATCGATACAAGATATTATCCCTGTTAAAACGAATATATGGAAATTAATGGTAAAACGATTTTCAAATGATAATGTAGATCCAATAATAAATGTGGAAACAATTATTCAAACAAATGTAAATAGTATTTTAACCAATTACATTTATTTAAGTAATAAAAAACCAAGTATATTAATTCGTGCATTGCAAACGTTACAATTTTTATATGTTGGAAATAATGATAATAACAATAATAATAATTATAATATAAGACAAACTAATATAATACATTTGTATATTAAAGAAGGTATTATCAAACGTTTTCATAATGCAAGAAAATTAATACATGCAAAATTAAAGGAGCAATTAGAATTTGAAAATGCAGAAGACGAGGAGGAAGAAGAAGAACAAGAACATAACAGTATTGCAAAAAGCGATGATGATAATAGTAATAATAACTCTTTACCAATAACAGTTGATGCAAATGAAATTCTTATCTTGCAATTAGAAATGTTAAAAAATGATTTAGTAGATGTTTATAAAAACGTTACGCCATGTTTTCCACCTACCTTTGATATATATCATTTGTGTTTAAATATTTATTGCAAAGAGTACGATAAGTTATTTTTGCGTACAAATATTGTTGAAAATATCAAAGAATTTAGTTTATTAAATATTATGAAATTAATTGATCGTTTACGATATTTTAAATATAAAATATATGAGATTGAAAGTTTATTAATAGTAAAAAATACAAAAGAGACTGATAGTAAACGTATGGATATATTCAACTCAAAAACTAATCTTCAAAAAAATAGTAACAATAGTGGTGAGAACATTACCGATACGATGAGTATGAATACTAGCAATAATGCTACTACTATTGATAATAAAGATAAATTAAAGGAACTTAATTTGATCGATGAAGTATTAAATAAATTAATTTCTCAGCATAAATCATCTATTCGAAATCAAATGGATGCATTTATAACAAACGTAGCTAGTAAATTATGGACTGAAAGTTCAAAAACACGTTTGTTAAATGATGATGGTGCAGTATATACAAAAGAGCCACAAGATATTTTATTTTTCATGCATCATCAAATTGATGTATGCCATAATGCAAAATTACATTCGATAGATATCAATCGTGTTTCCTCCGTTTGTTTTATACAATTGACGCGATATGGTCATATTCAATTTGAATATTTAGTTGAAAATTGGCATGATGCAAATGCTGTGTTAATATCAACAATGTGTGCCTACATCAATGATAATGATAAATTGATTGACAATTGTTTGAACTTCGTCGATAATTTAGAAGAAGAGATGGAAAGTAATAATAATAATAATAATAATAGTAATATGCGTGATAATGAATTTATTGAAAAAGAAAAACAAGAATCATTTGAATATGTTGAAAATTGCCGCGATGATTTGAATGTGATGATATATAAATATACAAAAGATATTGCAAATAAAATAGGAAGAAGAATTGTACGTAAAATTATTGATACATATTTAGAAGATGGGAAGAAAATATTTAAATGCTTGTATACATACAATTGGTACAATCAAGAAGAAAATGCTGCAGAGATGTTATGCGAAGGTTGCAGCGATTTATTGCTTGATTTATGGGAATGGGTACCAAATAAATTATATCGTTCCTTCATTTTATTAGGGGTAATCGAAGAAATTATTGATATTTATCATTTACATATTTTATATATCAATGTAAATGAATACAACTCGAATTATACAAATAACGAAGGAAATAGTTTAAATATATTCCACAGCTTAGATGATTATTATAATATTGAAACTGGCAAATTACCAAGTAACAGTAACAATAGTAAAAAAAAGAAAAACAATAATAAAAAATCTCGTGTTGTTAGTAGCAGTAGCAATAATAATCAAAAATATTTTACATGTGAAAATGAAATGTTACAATTTGGTATGGAATACGATTTGAAGACATATGTGACAATGATATCAAAGCAATTAGAACATGCGGAAGGACCAGCATTTAAATCAGGTATGAAAAGTGTAAAATCATATTTCAAAAAATTGGAAATTTTATTTTATTTCTTTTCTCAACCATCATTTATCAAAGGATATGATGATGGTCAAGATTACAATACTAGTGATAAGAACAATGGATCTATATTAGATAATCCACATGTTGATCAATTGATAAAAGATATCAAAGATAATTATCGTAAAAATGACGGTATTACGATTTTTAAAATATTAATTGAACGCAGTGGTAGTAGTAGTACAAATGGTTTTTTAAAAGATCCATCAGTAAGAAAATTATTGTTTGAAAAGATATTAAATTGTTATTAAAAAAAAAAAAAAAAGGGGGGGGGAGAGTGTGTGTGTGTGGTATTTTTCATAATGATGACCTATCTGATATGATATACTGAGAGATATTAATATTTATAAAAAATATATATAAAAAAAAATTTATAACACCCACAGTATAATTTATGTATTTTAATCTGAATCAGTTTTATATGTTAACCTTGCTAATGGCCATGTTAAACTTGCAATAATAAAATAACCAGGAAATGTGCTAAAAAAGATATATGGAATTGTACCAAATACTTGAGGATAAATGGATCTAAAAAATAACCACAGCCAACCATGCCAAGATGCACTTGAGGGTGAAATAAAGATTCCATGTAGCCATAATAATATCAAGAACGCTGGTGATTGTTCCACCATATTTCCACTAGTTCGTACAGCATTTAACATAACATTTCCGCCTGCACTGCCATATTTAATTGCATTGATTCCAATTTTTTCTCCAGCTTTTCTTAATTGTGCAAGAACAGAAAATGCAGTAGCACTCTCACGAAATAAAAATGAATAATGCAATAGCGTCCAACCAACTGTGACACCTATTAATGAACGAAACTTATCAATAGGATAGTCATCATATTCATCATATCTATCCCCTTCGATATATAATTTACGGATGGATAATATACCATGTGCATAAAATATGTATGAAAGTGCTTGTCCCATGTTGGTATGTATGTGTATATATTTATATATTCTCTATAGCTATTTACCGCTAGTAGTATTACATTTCTTCTAATTATTTCTCTTCATCAAAATGTATATTTATATATATATACTGTTAGTTCAGATGATATACTTGTGCATGCATGCATAAAGTATCTTTTGGTATTTTGGGTAAAAAAACAAAAGTCCAAAAAAAACAACAAAATCACAAAATCAGAATAGTTTGATATTTTAATTTCCACTTCAAGTATAATGTATGTGTCATTTGATAGGTAGAAATGTCAGAAATCAGAAATCAGGGACAGGAAATTCGGAAATTCGACGAGAAAAAAAAAGACAAGCACAAAAAACACCAATAAGTATAAATACAATAAGGAACGAACAATAGAATAATGAAACATTAATGAAAAGTTATTATAGATGTAACCCGGAGTAAATGAAGATGTAGTCGTCGTAGTCGTAGTAGTGTTACCTATCCAACTATTGTAATTAAATTTATAATCAATAATAAAACTTATCGTAATTATATTTAATTTATTAATAAAAGCCTTGGAACTTAACTTGAATCTGTAAGTGGCCTTTAGATGTACTGTATATGCTAAATTGGAGAAGGATCAAATATAAAAAATGGACGAACGAAACATTGATGAAAGATTATTAGATGAAGATGTAGAAGACGAAGAAGAAATATTACCATATTCGTTTCATAATGATGTCTCATTTTTTTTTAGAAAAGGGATACCACTTGGTCTATCATCAACGTTGGAGTGGGGTTTACCACCATGGGCTTCCATGATTTTTGCTGGGCATACACATAACTCAGAACTATTGCAATCTGCATATGGATATGGTAGAGTCTTTTATAATTGCACAGTTTTAATGACAATGTTTGGTGTTACTAGTTATTTCAATAGTGTGATACCAGCAGCAGTTGGTGCAAACCGAAAAGATAGAATCCCTTCATATTTTTATCGTAGTATGCTCTATTGCACAATATTTATCATTCCTTTTTTTGTACTTCAATTTTTCAGTGGTGATATATTGCATTCATTTGGTGTCAGTCGTGAAATTACAAATGAAATAGATATTTATACAAGATTGATGATAATTTCATCATGGTTATTATTGCTTGAAGCACATCTTGAAACTATATTTATTAATTTGGAATATGCAAACTTGGCGGCGTGTAATTCACTGTTCACCGGGATGGTAATTGATATAGGCTGTACCTATTTGTTTATCTATAAATTGGAGTATGGGATGACAGGCGCTGCATATGCGCAAATTGTAGTTAAAACATCAAGAGTATGCGTATGGTTAGTTGCCACTTGGTATTACAATTTATATGATAAAATTTTGAAGCATGATAAAAATTCAAAAGAATTTATTTTATCTAAAAAAGAATTTAAATCGTTTGTTGGGTTAGGGTTACCGCAAATCATAAGTAATTTCATGGGATGGTTCATCTTTGAATTGCAGCTTGTATTTATTACACGCATCAAAGAGATCAATAAAGCTGCATTGGCTGCTGGGGCTATTTGGGTACAAACGGAAAGTACAATGGCAGCGATTCAATCAGGATGGATCAATGCAGCAAAGATGCGGGTATTGAATTTATTAGGGAAAGGTGATCACATCAGCGCTGTGAAAAGTTTAAAGTTGAATATGATATTAAGTGCATCTTGCGTTTTTCTTGGCAATGTATTATTATTTAGCTTTAGGGTGCCATTGTCTCAATTAGTATCAAATGAAAAAGTTGTACAAGAATATTTCTCCTCATTTATTTGGATATTGTGTATACATACCCAAGTACGTATAACTGTTATTAATTTATCATGTATATTGATTCCTATTGGTCGTGGAATTTTTGCCAATGTCAGTAAAATCAGTAATTATTTGATTGGTGTGCCTTTGATAATTTGTATTGGATTGACAAATACAATATATGGAGATGGGGATGTTTTTTTGGTAGCACGTATGTCATGGATATTTAGTCTATCCCCTGTTAATATGTCTATACGGATTTTGATAGTTGGTATATTTCTTGGTTGCTTTTTGGATTGGCAGAAAGCTACGAAAATCGTTGTTGAACGAGCAAATCAAGATAAATGTCGTTTATTGAGTGATAATGAAGAAGATGGTTACCAACCCATTTTTAATGATAATGATGAGGTTGAAGAAGAATCTACAACAATTGAATTTATGCGAATATGAGAAAAAGGTGTTTTGTTATACATATGTGTATGTGTGTGCGCGCGCTTGTAAAACAATATCACACACATGGAATGCATTTTTAATATTCGTATTTTTATATAAAATATAAAATTTTATACGACGGTCGTACTATATTAATATAAGTTTTTTACGCAAGTTTCTCTTCTCTTTTTATTCCAACAATATCACTGTTATTACCATCATCATTATTAGTATGTAAAAAAATATCAGCTAAATTCAAATTATTCAATCTATCAACTTCTAGATCAATGACTCGTTTGTTTCCAGGGTAACTTTTTTCCATAACATCATCGTAAACTTTCCTTTGGTTGCTAGGACTAAAATCAGTCCTTAAATATTCATAGTCATTTAACATTCTTTCAATAACAATGTCTTTAAAAAACAGCTTGGAACATTTACCACTGACATTTTTACTATCAAATACATCAAGAAAGGCACCAAATACATAAAATTTCTTTCTCAATAAGGAATCAGCTTGCCTATGTCGCTCTCTTACTTGATCCTCATTTTGCAAATCATTTGCAGTATCCTTTATACCATCCGTAATCTTTTGGATGTTACGTAATAATCTCCCTTCAAATACATATCGTGCACATGAATCTTGATATTTAGTAAAACTGAACAACTTTTTAAAACCATGAATATCGCCAGGATTGAGTTTTTTATAATATTTGTCAGGATAATCAATATATTCATATTTCTTATTAAATGCAAATTCGACTGCGACAAGTTTTAAAAGTTGATTTCCCCACATATTCAAAACATGAGACAATTTGCGAGATATTAAGTTGTCGCAAATAGCTAAATATGCTGTGTTTACGTTTATTTGTTCTGGCAAATATTTCGACAATCTTTTGATGTGTTGCTTAAAAATGGTATTGTCATGCTCGTCAATTTGCATTGCTTTGTTTCGTGGCTTTAATTTGCTTGTTGTAAGTAACTCGGAGAGCCATTGTTGATGTTTCATATCGAATTTCTTTTGAAGGGCAATACTGTCAAATCTACTTTGCGGATTTGACCAACTATGCACGACATCGACAATATAATTGCGCATCTCCGTTGAAAATGAAATCGTATTTTCCACCGTTTCCATATCTTCAAGGCATTCAAATAAATCTTCTGCTGTACAGATAGAAAACATATGAGCTATACATGCACGTGTTTCTGATATATCTGTATCTAAATATTTCCCTCCAATCCATGCTTCAACGTGATCAGCTAAAATTTTATCTTTTAATCCAGGAGAATTTATATCTTTTGGCAAATTCACATGTTGCAAAAAGGAATACATATTGAATTTCCGATTGATCGCAGCCAATATTTTGTTTCTAGACAATGCTTGTAGAACGAAACAAACATACGCAGTGTTACTTTTAAAGGTATACGTTAAAAGGCTTGCAAGGCAATATCCTAAAATAGCATCGCCAAGCGTTTCCAACCGTTCATAATTTAAAAAATCTTTTCCATTGTCATCCATTGCGTGATAACGAGAAGCTCTAAATGATTTGTGTATGTTGACTTCTTTATTCAACCGCTCATCTTTCAACTTAAAATCAAATCCACTTGAACTTAATGAAGCAGTTAATTTTTTTTCCCATCTGCCTTCAACTCGTAAAAATTCACCACCAAGCAAAACATCTTTATGCCATTTCTTCAACAAATCCAACGTTTTAAAATGATTTGTAGTCAATTTGGAATGAAAGTACAATAGTTCTGCTGGTATCATATCTATCTTTTCGTTTGTCTTTGGAAATCCACGCAAAGGTAGAAACATCTGTTTTTCATGTATTAACTTATATCCTTTCTTGCTATAATGAGTTTTATAGCTAATTGAGTTTTTGCCTTTTCGGTAGCACTGACTTCTTAATGATTTATATTCCGATTTGTCTCTTGGATTGCAAATACCAATTAAATTGCATGTAGGATTATAGAAAAGAATGGAGCTGTAGACCTTTGAATTAATCTTGAATTTACCAGTTTCTTCAATCAATCCATCAAATACCTTATGAATATCACTGGAAAGTAATTTATTCAAGGAACAAAGAAAACTCTCATTATCGTTACCATCGTTGTAGAGATCCGGCATGTAATACACCCAATTCGATTCTGTAGCAGATTTACTGAAGTCTTTTGAATTTTTTGAAAATAGCAAATCTGCATGTACAATTTGTTTTCTTATATTGTCATCATCCCATGGAATTTCATAAGGTTTCCCGTCGTTAAGAATTTCCACTTTATGTACCAACTTTCGATCGTACCTCTGATTTTCCTCAGTGTCGTACTGGCCTCTTTTTTCTTCATATGTACCCCGGTCTGTCAACTGTGATACTGTTGTATCCCAGGTACATGGATTCTTAATAAGAAGGGCTGGTTTTGATGTAATATAATGCCAATTTTGCTGTTGAAATGGAATCTTCTCTCCTCGATAAGTTTTCGAGACTTCAATCAAATAGCGGTACATTTTTATTCCAGGTGTTTTCGTCGTTTTCTTTTCAGCCATCTGTGTTGGCGTATCGGAAGCATATTTAGCATAATCACTGCTTTTTTCAATGGCCTTTGGTGATGGAGCTTTTGATGGAGTACATTTAACATTATTGTCTGGTTGACTTTTCTTTTTTACTTTTGCAGGTTGCAAGTTCAAATTTTTATTCAGAATTTTTCCTAGCTTGTTCATAATTTTTTTCACACTAAATGTAATTTTACTAATATTGCCTTTTTCATCTTCTTTTAGTAATAAGACCGATGAAAAGTGCTCCAACGTTGCACCATCGCCTTTTTTATTTCCGTATCCATAGATTACTTTCTTTAAATTTTCCAACTTTTCCGCCGAATCATCGTGATAACGCAAACAATCAATCCAAAAGTTTTGTTCTTTGATGTCAATATACATTTGATCTTTCATTGTATTATGTTGTTGTTCTGGTGGACCGAATGCCGTGTTGTATTCAACTTCATATTTCTTGCATAAAGAAAAGCGATATTGATTTATACCATCAATTGTGTAGAAACATTTATTGCCCAAGTCAATTTTATTTGCTATATTCGATACTTTTGATAATGAAACAACATTTGAAGGTAATATCGATGAAGTTGTTTTACTGACTTTCATTTGATCTAAACTTTTACGATCATTCTTGTCATCTTTTTTTCCAATATTATTCGTAAGCATTGCATCGCTACTATTTGTTGTATTCTTTTTCAACCTTGAGCTTTCAGGTAATGCAATGAGATCGTCTCCTGGGACAATTATTGTAGAGCCATGATTTTGACCTCTTGGGCGACTAGCGTATGTTTCCTTCACATATTCTGCAATCGCTTCTTTTGAGACGTTTTTATCAGCGAGATTATGGACATCTTCAATAAATTGTTTCCATGGTATAATGGATATTTTGTTAATATTTCTTGGAACCATTAATAAATCATCAATATCTAACGCTTCCACATTTTCATCCTGACTCTTTTGTTCCGGCCATGTTGCCACTAAAATCGAATCTTCTGTCATCTCCATGTCTTGGCACAATATATTTCGAGTTTTTAAAATTTCTTTTACTAAATTAATTAAAACACCACCCTGTGACATTTTCACATCCAACATGACGGCATTTGCATCTGGAACAATGACTACATTTTGCAAGTTTGGAAAGTGATTTAAATATGATTTTAACATAACGCGATTGTGTTCGAATGCACCACCTACTACACCGACCCATGCATCAATCGGTTTATAAGTAGTATTTCCAAGAATATCATTTCGCTCCATATCATCGTTTTTATTATCATCATCATCATCATTGTTCGACGGATTGTCAAAAAAACGAAAGTCGCGATCTTTAGCAAAATAATATGCCAACGCAGGTTTCAAAGCGCCTTCACAAAGCGCAATTGTCTTTACGTCGCTTGCAGGTTGATCAAAATTTCGCCAGCAAAATAATGGATCTTCAACACGTCCAACACCTTTGCAATCGCGCATGATAATATTGTAAGATTCGCATTGTTCAGAATTGGAAAGGCTATTTCCCCACCAAACATACTTTTTATCGATCTCAGATTTTTTTGACGTATGCTCTCTCCACCCTGAGTTCTTATATATCTTTATTTGCGCACCAATAATTTTATTATCTGGTGTTTTTGCAGGAATAAATAAACCAGGCTCACTGTGGAATTCATTTAACTTCTTTCTCTTCGTAAGACCAGGCAACGTGACAGCAAGATTCGGATCGATACCTACATGATTGCTTTTGATCGTAAATAGTAAGACTTCTTTTTGAAAGGTATCCAAGTCTACGTCTTTCACTCCGCGTTTAATTAAATCCGTTTGATCAGCTTCATTTAAATAAATTCCCGATCGATTTTTTACGTGATTAATGAACTTTCTGTAATTTACATCACGCCTTACAAATTCATCAATAATCGATGTAGTAATTCTTTTATGCCGTTGATGTACCACCATGGATGGTGATATCGTGTCATATTCTCGCTTCGGCATATTGTGTTGCACTCCTGGAATGCCTGGATTTAGTAAATCCATATTTGGCACTGCATTTGACTTCTTAAATTGCTTCAATTCATAATTATTACCTGCAGCATCATACTCTTCATACAATATCTGAGGAATTTTGTATATTGTTACTTTGCGAATGAAATGAATTCTTTTTTTATTTGCATCGCCTTGAAGACTTACAGTAAATTCTTTTCCCCAAAAATCATACTTTTTGCAATTTCTGAACCAGCGTTGGATTTTCAATGCCGTGCGTTTTAATTTTTGCCAAGTCACAAACCAATGTTGTAAAAACTTATCATCATCTTTTCCTTTCCTATAATGCCAATTTTCCATTCGCCTTTCATTGTAAATATAGTTTTTAAAGTCATCAACGTTTATGAACTCCCATACTTTCGACTTGTAGTTTCCAAATTTGAGTGGAAATTGCAAATATTTAAACGATTCTTCACGATCTTGTCTTTTCCATATTTCTTTTCTCGCTTTCCCTTGACGCGATTTAATTTGAACATATTGAAAACTAGGAAATCTACCATACATAATGTTACGAATCTTGGTATTGTCAACAGATGGATCAAATTTTAAACAATCAATTATGACTTGTTTATCATTTGGTTCAAGTGGAATCACTTCTTTTGCACGATCACGTTTAAATATCTCATCATATTTTTCACTCATATGTGCCAACATTTTTTTAATTGCTTTTGCACCATCATAAATATCTGTCCCAAGACGTACTTTACCTTCCTCTGGAATCAAGTCATCATTGTTACCTGATTTCTCTATATCAGCGTCGTTTTGGATCAGACTCACATTTGAATCTTGCAACGAATCTTTACGATTTTCTTTCCTTTCATTGTCGCCATGCGACGATAATGTGGTTGCTGTTGTTACAGACGGTTTGATTATAGGTTCGTAACTTTGTAGTATTACTGGGATCTTGTCCTCTTTTTTCTTTTTCTTTTTCTTGGTTATGTTGTTAGGAGGTTTAGAAATGGAATTACGAAAATCTATTTTTTCTTCCCTCTGCAAATTTTCACTTTCTTCGCCATTATTGATATCGTTTTCTTCCGAGAAATAATCGTCATAATTATCACTACTACTAGTCCCTTCATAATAAATATCCTTCATTTGCGTCTTTGTTTTATTTATATTTTTGGTCGTAGTATATTCTTCATCTGATGTTCTTAATGTTGTACCCCATGTACTTTTACTAGAAGCTGTCGCTGTTTGTCCCCATGGTGTTGAGGTTGGTTTCTTGCCACTCCATGGTTTTACAGATTCATTCATTTGCAGTCCCCATAGTTTTACAGGTTTTTCGCTTTTAGTCGTTGTTTGTTGTTGTCGCCATGGTGATTTTTTCGTTTGCATACCCCATGGTTGTTGCTTGGGCTCCGTTTTTTTTATATGTCGTTGCTGTTGGTGTCGTTGTTGTTGTTCCTTTTTATATTGATGTCCTTTATCTTCTTCCATATTATTGTCATTTTGTTTGCGTGTTTTAAAAACCATATCAGGGTTAATATCTCCTTCTTTTTGTTCATCGTCGTCATCATCACTAGGACCTGGTGGTGGACCACCTCGTGGACCACCTCTTGGACCTTGTGGTGGTAAATTTGGTGCCATTGGTAGTTGTTGTGGACCTTGTGGAGGTGGAACTTGTGAAGCAGCAACTGGAACACTTGCTGGTCTTCTTAATCTACGATTATTATTCGAGCCACGATTAAAATATGCAGGATGAAAACCTTCATATCCAATGTCCGCAAGCTTCTTCAAAGTTCTTTCAGCTGTTTCTTGGCACAACAGGACATCTACAACACGTTTAAAGGAACACCAAAATCCACTATTTGGTATTTCTAACAATACTTTTTCTTCATCGTAGGTAAAATTTGCTAAACAAACGTAATTATTATCGATTAAAATAACATTAATGGATGTTATCATAAATTGTATTTCCTGTGCACGTGGATTTAATACAACCGAATGGCCTTTACCATTTGGAATCATAATATTCACTTTCTCCAATACATCATATAATTCAGATAATGGAAATTCTGTTGGCAATTGTGGGATCGTTGTTGTTGGTAAATTATTCATTGGTGAAAGACGTTTCAATCAATAATGTGTATATATTTATATATATACAGAGAGAGCGAGACGCCTACAATCTTCTTCTTCTATGATTAAATGCTTATTATATATCTACAGTTAGAATCTTCTTCTATGATTAAATGCTACTACCTTCTTCTGTTTGATTGAGAGACGACTACATGTAGTGATTAGTTTTTTGCAATCCAGCAATCATCTGGCGCGATGTGTGTGATTTACTATCTTTTCTTTTTTCCCAATAATAATGGTATTGCCATGCTATTTAATATTGTATTTAGTCGGTCTCTCAAATAATAAAAAAACAAAATCTTTCCAGAAGAGATGTGGTCGTTTTTGCGTGTTTTATTCATATCCCTTGTAATCCCCCCGGATTTGCAGGTGGTAAAAAAGGTGCACTTCTCTGAAATAAGCTTAGTAGACTACAGAAATTACATAGGATGACAGCTGATATTTATGATGATAGGAGTTGAAAACAGTAGTGTTAGTAATTTAAGTACAAAATATACACATATCATCCTCTAAACATATTTATATACAAATATAAAACATAATTAATCGCCGGCATTACTTATTTATATCTCTATGAACAAAACGTGGCGATTAATTATGTTTTATATTTGTATGTAAATATGTTTAGAGGATGATATGTGTATATTTTGTACTTAAATTACTAACACTACTGTTTTCAACTCCTATCATCATAAATATCAGCTGACACCCTATGTAATTTCTGTAGTCTACTAAGCTTATTTCAGAGAAGTGCACCTTTTTTACCACTTGCAAATTTAAATTGCAAATCCGGGGGGATTACAAGGTTAATAGGATAAATTAGTATACTAAATTATGATACTTAGACGACTAATTGGAAAATCCCTCAATTTTGTGTCAGCACCAAACTGTGGATAATTTTTTTAGCATGCAATAGGCCTGGGTAGTGTTAAGTATAAAATATATAGGCGGTGTAAAAAATATTTCTGAATTGTCTAGATTTTAGATTTTCTAGACAAAATTTCAAGACAATAAAATAACACTATTTATAATAGAATTTTTCGTGTACTGTTGCTACTTATATAAAACCATCAAAAAAAATCACACAAAAAAAAAATTCAGAGACGGATACCTATAAGTAGGAAATGTTAATAGTAGAGTGGATATAAAACACCGTATGATAAGTTATATCAATACTAAAAAATATAATTATCATAACATATATCGTATAATCTTCTTTATATATAAAGTTACTCTCTCTTCTGACATCGTATACATATATACCATGTCTGTTTTTGTGTTGTTACGCACTAAATTATGATTACTTAGACACGACTCTAATAAACGTTGTTTTGAAATCCCGGAAAATCCCTCCTCCCTCCTCCTTCCTTTTTACAGAAAGAAAGGTGGTAGAAGGCATAAAAAATACGAATTTCCATTAAAAATAATCTGACTAGAAGATCTATTATGCACCACATATTTAAAATATTTTTTTTCTCTCTCGCTTTAAAACTGCTTAATAATTCCTTGTCTTCGTTCCTCTGCTCTCCATTCTTGCATAAAAATAACACCTAAATACAAACATGTATATACGTAAATAAATAATAAGAAATGTCCCCATGTAATTGCAGCTGCAATATTTCCTGTGCCGCTAACGCCGACACTGTAACCAATCATATTTGCTGCCATTAGTAATAAAATATTACCTGCACCACCAAATGCAACTATGAAACGATAATAACTTTTACGTTTTAATGCTTTTAATGCAGTGATTTTTTTAAACATAACACCAATTGCCATTTCTGGTAAAAATGTTATGCCTGTGATCCACCCCCATGCTAATAATTGAAAATTCATATCATGCCACAATGCTACAAATGTAAACACTACAAAGACGTTCACATATTTGAATCTACTTCCACCGATTGGAATATAAATATATCGTACAAGCCATCGATTGAAAGAACGATGCCATGATTTCCAAAATCCTTGTAATGTCCAATTATTAGACATGCAACGATTCATATTTTCCACCGGTTCGATCCCATCAAATAAAGACCATGTACGGAAAAATCTCCATAATATTAAAAATTTCAACCACATCGTTTTTAATGTTACGTATACAAGCGCAGCCAATTCATATGGTTTCATCGATGAATATGCACCAGATTTACAAATAGCGATTACGGGATAATAATGTGCAAATATTTCCAATAATAAAAATGATATTCCAAGCCTTAAACAATAAAAGCTTAACGAACGTGTATTCATTGAATTTTGCATTTTGTGTACGTATGAAATAAATGCATTGAATGGCAATATAGGCCCCGTTAACATCAATGGTATGTAAAAGATGGAACTCAAATATGCCATGTAATTGTAATCCGATAATGGCCTGGATGATTTTTCCCTCCAACCATATGGCCCACCACCAGAAGCAATATCATCACGTTCCTTCTCCGTATAACGTTCTAATTGTTTCAAATGCCATCCAGATGCTTTTCCCCCTGTACCATTCAATGCCCAATAATAATCCACATTGAAGGATACCATGCGTAAAAAAATAAAACGCATATACATTTGGGTTGGAATATTTAAAATACCAGGACGATCATAGATTGCCATCGTGGAACCAAATAAATATCGTAACTTTAATTTATCACGATGAAATTCATTCATATACATTAAGATCACACCAAAACCCCATGTAACTATTGGATTAAATTTAGAATTACCAAAAGATTTACCAATTCCAAAATTAATTGTTGTAATAAGAAGTACTATTATCGTACCACCAACACCAGATATCAACCATATATAGAAGATGGAGGATATGGTGTACCAAACCAAACGCATTTGAACATTGCAATAATGTCGAACGCTACGACTTATTAATAAAAAAGATATCGAAGCAGCAATTAATATTGGTATATTATTACGAAATTCCCGCCATTGATCATCCGCAAGGTCCATGCTTCCGATCCAACTGTCACGCAAATAATGTGTACATCGTGGATTCTCGTCGCACACCTTCCGTGCTATTGGGCTAAACAATGCTAAAGGATAAACGAAAAACATTATAAGAGCGATGTAAAAAATATACATCTCTATCGAGAACCATCTTGATGGTGTAATTTCTACTTTTCCATATTTATCGTTTATTGAAGTTGATTGTGGTAGTTCTGCTGCTGTTTTTGTAGTTGGCATTATTTCGTCTTTTTCTGTTTTCAATTGTTTCTTTTGATTTCTGGTAGAGCTTGCCCTAGTACTTTTTCTATTTTTTCGTTTTGGTGATGATGAATTGTTACTATTATTAGGTTTAATTTTTTTATTGGTACCCTCTACCAATGTTTTTTTGTTTAATTTTCGTCTCGACAGCTTGAATAATTATTAATATTTGTATTATTATATTATTAATTTGTTTTTGTTTTTAAACAACAACAACAACAATAACAATAAAAATTGGACTCGTTTGGAAATTGATATGAATCTTTTTCTTGTTGTTTCAGTTATACATACACTAACACACACACATACATAAAAGAATATAATATAGTCGTCTATGTAGATGCGTATCTTATGTGAGAGAAAATAAGAGCTATATGTATAAAATATAATAATATGATAATAATTTTAATTCAATAAGATCTTAATCTATTATTCTAGAATTATATTTGCACATTTGAAATTATTTTTTTAAATAAAATCATTTTTTTTTTTAAATCTTTAAAAAATGGCTGTAAATCTGTAGTTATTAATAGAGTACCAAGTATTATTATTATATAGTAAAAAATACTGAAAATGCCAGACAGGCCAGGAATGCCAGGAATGCAGAATGCAAAAAGGTGCCAAATAATTTGAAAGGCCTCTACACGAGTTTGTGCTTTTGCCTTCTGGATCTATATTCCTGAAATATCAATTTACATATTTATCAACATAAAAATATCCATAAAAAGGTGCAAAAATGTAGAATTTTTTACAAAAAATGCTCTGTAGACTTGCAAGTGCAAGATCCTATTTGAAATAGTGGAAAAAGTGTCAAAATATGAAAAAAATAACACTACCACGGTGGTATTCATAATGGATGTTGGCGTCCCTCTCCTCCTCATACTTTTTTTAAAATATACTGTATATAAAAAAATAAAAAAGAGTAATACTAATGTATGATAGTATATAGATACATCAGATATATAGATAGACGTTATACAAGATATATTACAATTAATTTATTCCAATTATTTATAATAAATACATATTGTATTGTATTCATCTTATACCCTCTGTTTTTTTTTATTTTGTTTGTTTTGTATAAAAGAAGAATAGTTTAAACAATATAATAAAATGCATTCCTGGCATTATTATTATTATAATATATTGGCAACAATATTTACTTGTGCAATTGTTTTAACAACAGTTGTTAAAAGTAATAAAATTCTTAATAAAAATATATATCAATTTGGACTTTGTTATGGACCTGTAACTGAAAATAAGAAACATTTTACTACGGATGTATATGCGCAAGTGACTGTGAACAACAAGACTTTATTATGGTATCCAGAATTTAGTCCTAGTTCATATAGTATTAGTAATAAAACAGTCAATAAAATTGATGTTGTGTGTGGGCCCACTGGAGATTTTGTATATGCTTGTCAAGTTGATAAATTGAATTGTCAAACGAACTTGGAACCAATATATGAAATGTGTAATAATGGTATATTTCACTCATGTAAAAATAATACAAATGCAATTGCATCTAAAAAATAAAGACCAGCAGAAGTAAAAATTATTTGGTTTAGAGTTTTTAAATTTCAAAAATTTATACTTAAATATAAATATATATATGTGGTAAAAATTAAAATATTACGGTATGATAATAATTTGATAATTGCGAAAGTTCGTACTCTGGATTATACTCCGGTTAAAAAACAAGGAGCGCGGAGTAAATTTTTTATGTGAAATAGTAAGATTCATATGTATTATATAAAGAGATTGTTTTTTATATTTATAAATATATATATATAAACGAAGGAGTAGCTCCTTCATTTAACTCTCAATCACAGACAGAGGAACAATCTTTTGAATACTAAATAATTTTACTAAAACTTTATAAATCATTTTTGACTTGAGATGTTGACTTGAGATGTTAATAAACGGGAGTAAAAGAAATTTAAATAATATATGAGTAAGAGAACATTTTATATATAAAGTTTTATATTAACTTTATAAATAAGAGAATTTTTTATTATATTACATCTCTTTGTGTTCAAATATTATACTACGAATATCATACTTTTTATTTTTTTTTAATGCTCTGCAATTTGGATTTTTAATGGTATTGTACACGAACCACCATTGCATTCCTCGCCAGAGTTACAGCACTTGTCACCACATGGAGATTCATACTTTCCTTTACATGTAGTGCAAATACCATCATGGCCATCTGCTTTGCATTTCAAGCCATTGGAGCAGCAATTATGAAGTTCGCATCGAGTGCATTGGCCATCCGCGATGACCTTATTCATGATGGCATTTTTAGCCTCTTGCTCTCCCTTTACAAAATGTTTTGCTAAAGGTATTGTACACGAACCACCATTGCATTCCTCGCCAGAGTTACAGCACTTGTCACCACATGGAGATTCATACTTTCCTTTACATGTAGTGCAAATACCATCATGGCCATCTGCTTTGCATTTCAAGCCATTGGAGCAGCAATTATGAAGTTCGCATCGAGTGCATTGACCATCTGCACCGCGAAGAAAAATGTCGTTCGTGGCAGCGGTGCCAATGGCTACCATGGCTAAAAGAAGAATCATGTTGTAAATAGTTTTCATTATTATTTTTCGTTGTTGTATGAGATAAATTTTTCTATATGTATCTTGGCTTCTTATATTAATATTTTAAAAAAAAGACTAGTGTATCAGTTCCTTCTCTTTTACTTTTCGTTCCGTAAGTCTATCAATCTCGCAATGAATATATAATATGTTGTGTTCCACCAGTGTAAGTGTACAATCTTTCTTTTGTTTTTGTTTTCGTTCTTCGAACATGATTTTCGAGATATTGATGAACTTGGTGCCTTGGATGACGACAAAAAAAAAGTTTAGTGCTACTAACCTGGCTAACCTGGTAAAATGTGAAATTAAAATCTGAAGAAATGTGCAGCAAAAAATTAAAAATGTAATAAATAAATTGTAAAAAATTGTAAAAAATTTTGTCAACACATATAATAGCAGGTAAATACTATTAGACTCGTCTGTGTCCCACCATTTTATTATATAGAAATATTTGTGTGTCGAGTCTGTAAAATACAAACAACGAGGGTATAATATATAATATATATAACGAGGGAGTTATATACATACATATACAGATATATTGGCAACGAAATAAAATCCATCAAAGACAATATAAAGCAAAAATGCAATTGAACATGTATATGATGAAAAAGCCATCATTATTTATTATATATATAATATTATTGATTCAGATTTATATATCGCCAATAATATTTGCAAGACGTAATAATAATAATGTGGAAATTTTTACTCATTGCAATAAAGCTGAAAGTAATAATAATTTTTTAAATGCAATAAGTAATTCCGGGTATAAATTAAATGGTTGCTTCGAATCATTATCAGAAACTGTAAACGCTGCAAGTATAAATAGCATTGTAATTTCACTTGCACCGTCATATCCAAAAGTTGCAACCAATTTAAGCACCGACATAAAAAATATGGTTAATAAAAAAAATATTAAATTGTATATTGAATTTGGGCAACATTCTATTAATGATTATAATGTATTAGCACCTACAATAATATCACAAGTAAATTTAGAAAGAGTTGTAGTTACATCAAATACATTTTTTAAAGAGGAAGATTTTTATTACGGGAGGCTTTTAAACAGTCACAAATCATATTTTATCGATACAAAATATTCAAAAACCAATTCAAATGATTATATTCCTCTGCTTGTTTTTAGTAAAGTTGCTGGTTATAACAACTGTACCTTGCCTGATAATAATAATAATACATATCCATTACTATATTTTATGAATAATGATGATAATAATAATAATAATAATAATAGTAATATATTATATTCAACATCGAAATTATCTACATTTATTGTTGGTAGATTTTCTCCATATAAATCATGGACTATTCTTATGGATCATATATTCAACTTTTTATTGAAAAGCGACGAGATTCAAAAATTATCATACGAACCTCCAACAATTCAAGCTATGTATTTTATCAATCAAACTTTACCATCAAATGCGAATCTGATAGCTGTAAATAATACAATTAATTGGTTTATTAATGCTGGGATGTTGTCGTATAATTTATTAAATAGAAAACAAGGGAATCGCATTAAAGTAACAAATTTGAATGCATATGGAAAATTAGGTGTCATTGAAGGTTTTACAACAAGCATATTACCAAATGGTTCCCAAAAAGTAGCAAATGCTTTACGTGATGATTGTATAACAGAAACAGCTATGTTATTTGCAATGAAACATTATTTGGATAATAATAATAATAATAATAATAATGGAAAAAATGAAAATCAATTTGAAATTATCTCTTCCAATTTATTAAATTATGCTTGGATACATGGTAGTTTTGTAAATGGTTTCTTTCCACGACTATCCCCAGATCCAAATGGTGACACATTTGGGCTTTTGAAATGGGATGATTCTACTGTTGCTAGTATTAGCCGTTTCTACAAAGACGATGCTGCGAGAGGGATTCTTGCTGGTATTGCAACTTCTTCTTTATTAAAAACTGAGAAATATAATACAATATTAATTTCTACTATTTTAGCCAATTTTAGAATCACGGGGATAAATGGATTTGGACCAGCAAGTGCTTCGTTTGATGATATTATAAAAAATGGATGGGAATCATATCATAACAGTGATTATTCAAACGAAGGAAGCAATTATAGTCCACATTATCAAAGTTATTTATGGGCTGTATATTTATGGGCCTATCAGAATACACAATACCAACCGTTTTACAATCGTGCTTACCTTGCAATTGAGCATATGATGGAGCATTATCCTACATATTGGATTCCGACATCCAATGGGATTACAATGCAACGTGCGCGAATGTTATTGCCTTTAGCATGGCTTGTAAATGTAAATAATACGGAAAAACATGTTGATTGGCTTCATAATGTATTGAATGGTTTGTTAGAAAGACAAGATGAAAAGACAGGTGCTATACGCGAAGAAATCAGTGCGCAAGGATGGAATAAAACCACGAGAGTCCCTAACAATAACGATTATGGTACATTTGAAGCACCATTGAACCAAGAGAATACTGATCCAGTCTCTGATTTACTGTACACCTCTAATTTTGCTTTAATAGGTTTAAATGAAGCGTATCATTGTTTGCAAGGAGAAAATACCACCATTGGAAACGCGTTAAATAAGCTCGAAGATTTTTTAATACGTATTCAGTCAAGATCAGAAAATAAAAACTATTCTGGTGCATACTTCAGAGCATTTGATTTTGAAAAATTCGAGATATGGGGTAGCGATGCAGATGCTGGATGGGGAGCTTTTAGTGTTGAAACTGGATGGACACAGACATGGATAGCTACGGCATTGGGTTTGAAACATTTAAATATGTCTTTTTGGGATATAACGCAAAAAAATGTTGATTTAAAATTAGAAATGGATGGGTGGGTTGATTATTATTTTTGAAAGGAAGAGAGTAAGAGGGAGTATTTTGATGTATGATACACACATTTTAGAAGCTTGTGTTTTAAAAAAAAATATATTTTTTTTGGAAAATAAAATTTAAAAAAGTACCACGATTTTTTTAGAAGAGTGTTTATATATATGTACCACGTTTTACACCCCCCCCCCCACTACCACTTGATGACACTTGTTGGTTTTGGTACTCAATCTCAAGAATAATACTTCGGTGTAATTTTAATTTTAATTTTTTTTAAAGAAAAAAAAATACTTTCGCGTTTATTTTGTTTAACGAGTATTATTAATAATATACATTCCTTCAAGCACTCAATTTAATAGACATGCCAAATGTAGCATTCAAAATACGAAGTACGAGTACTAAATATTTTAGAAAAGCACTGGATATTGCACATATTGCCACACGTGTCGCTAATCCAGGAACAGGAAAACCATACTCAAATGAAAATTCAACGGGAAATGCAATTGCAAATGTAATTTTGTACATTGGATCAAAAAATATTGCACAGGTGAATATGGTATAAAATAAAAATAGAGGAAGAAATGACAAAAAAGTAGAAGCCATGGCATACTTTTCATATCCTTCCCTTTTGTGGCATTGGATAAAAGGCCAAAAAGGAACGGTTCCAATCACTGCTATTACAAGAATGATAATAAACACTGCATGCCAGCTTCCAGCAGCCCATACAAGAGTATACAACGAGCTTTCGGTATGCCAAATCCCTGGGCCAACAAAGGTTGGGTCTTTGGCCACCGCGTTGTCAACTCCTTCCATTACGGCACTATGTTCATCGCTTACCTGAATAAGACCAGGAAGAATGATATTTGCAGGTAAAATACAAGTTATGTAAAGCAGTAGGGTATTCATAAAGCTAAATACCATTTGTGCTCTACCGTTTTCAACCTCGTCAAACTCATCTGCCTCGTCGTCTTCGTCATCCTCGCGAACCTTTAATAAAACCCAGCACACTAATCTGTATCCATTTAAGCATCGCATATCTGGAATTGCTAATATCAATGCCTCTAATATTTTAGCAAATACATACATGGCAATTATCCATTGAGTCCCACTGACATATTTGGGTTTAATTAAACAATGTGTATCGCCTTCGTGTTGTGTTGGTGATGAAATGGCAAGAAAGGCCCCTGTTCGACTAACAACATGGTAATAGTCTGTGTCATTAAATTTTGTGGAATAATCGCGTTGGTGATAATGAAGCTTCTCCAAAAATTCCCAACTAGTATTGCGCTTTTGGACAACAAACGTATGACTTAGATTTGAGCAAACCGTACGCTTTAAATATTCGCCATAATCCATATTAGGATCTTCATCCACCACATCAGAATAAGAAGTTCTTAAACACGTTCCAACTTCCATTTCGTCTTTGCATGGATAGTATTCTTTATCCAATCGACACGTGATATATTTAAATGGTTCACATTTTGTACGAGAGCAATTGTTCATTTTTCTATCTTTCAAGTCTATCCGTATGTCGTAATCGGTGAGGTAATCTGAGTTGCCAAAATGTTTTTTTTCAAATTCGACACCAAAGCTTTTCGTTATATTGACCTCTTTGCATATACCTGTGTCTTCGACAGCACACTTGCCAAAACAATTTGTTAGGCCAATGTCACCTATTTTCTTAACTGGCGCTGTAAGCATATTTGAATAGACCCCGCTGTCGCATTGTCCGGCTCCATCTTCCCATGTGATATCCGAATTGTCTCGAAGCATTGGTGCTATAGGTTTCAATGTCATTAAATACTTTTGCGTTGAACAGTCTGAAATTGGGACAAGAGTATAGGATGTTAAAAGTGCAAAATGATGATCATTGCTTCGGTTGTATAAATGAAAAATTGAAAATATAGCAATCCATTCAAATAAAATTGCAATGTAACCTAAAATTTTATTAACCAAATTGATGCATTTGTAAATGTCCTCTTTATTCACCATAATTATATATATATATATAACTAACTTTTTTCTATTTTGTTCTATTCTGGTGGTTTTATTATATTATTATATTGAATACCACCCTGATCAATTTATTATCTCAATTTAAATATATACAACTATATATATATATATACGATTGATGGATGCGTTTATACAAATCACACACATTTTTTATTTTAAATGTGGTCATATGCACCATACCACTCACTGGCATATGGTCTATAAAATAAATTTAGAATTTTGGAGATATTTTTTGAAACGCCTATAGCTGAGCTGAGCTGAGAGTATGGATATTGTACAGGCCTAATGGCCTAATGGGGTCCATTATCCATAAAAGTGGTGCGCCTACACAGCACTGGTTATTTGTTCATTGCCAATAACCAGTCCTGTGTACCTGTTAATCCGGAAGTAGCTAGGAAAATCGCATATAGATAAGTATAATAATTAGTAGTCCAAATAAGAATCATTTATAATAAATACGAGTCGTATATTTTTTTTTTTTTAATATACCCACCACAGGCCACAGGTACGAGGCATACTAGTACTAATAAATGCACAATGAGTTGCAAATATATGCATCAAATACATTTCTACAGAGATCAAATAATACATAGATTTTTTTTGTGTTATTTAAAAATAAAGTCTGTATTGAAGTGGATGTTTTAAAATATTATACGACGCACGTACGTATATAGGATGGAAACATTGAGCGATGATTTAAACGCTATGGTGAAGGCAAAAGAAATAACTTTACCACAAGCGTTGGAGTTAAATAAACAAAAAAAAACAGCGGAAGAACACATGATAAATTTATGGGAAGACGATAAAAATTATGATAAAACTGCAATTGCCGATATGCTTCAACTTGGAAGTGGATTTTATTGGGGGGGGAATAAAGTTGTCGTGACAGGTACGGGTAGAAAACGTCGACCTGGCCATCAAGTTACTTTATTTGCCTCTGAAGACAAAATTGGTGGTGAATGGTTCTTGATCTTTGCTGCTAACTGCAATGGATTTCTTAAAAAGAAAAATTCGAAAATAAAACAAATAATGCCAACACATCCATTGCAACCAGGATATAATGGCAACACAATAAGTGGGTTAGTTAAAATGTATGGGTCAGACGTTGATGAGTCAGAAGATGTGATCGGGATGAAAATGTATTATTGTAGTTTACAGGAATCAAAGCCCGTCTATCATTTTAGTATTAGAGATAAAAAATCTATTAAAAAAATTGATCGTATAATGTCTAAGGTGATCAATGATGATGATAGCGATTTCGTTAATGAAATGGGAATGGTTTTAAAAGAACTAGAAGGAGGAGAAAAAACATATGTGCCATTAACTGGGCACACTGCTACTAGTATAGATAAATTAGCAGAGACTGTAGATGAAGAAGGGTTCTCTGCAACGAAAGCTAATAAAAAGACCTGTGCAGCATTTCATATCTGGGTTCAATTTGAAAATAATGCTGTTTCAAGTAGATATATTAACACAGCCAGTGGCCCAATGGTTAAGTCTGCAACGCCAATTTACGAGACAAGAGGACCAAAAGGTTCCTTAAAAGTACTTCACCAACCATCCATTGATGAACATACACTCCAACAAATGGTAATGCCGGCAGATTTTTCTATGGAAATGCAAAAATTAATGATAAGTGAATTACCTGAAATATCCGGTAAAAATGGAGGAAAAACAAAGCAAGCATGTTTTTTATGCAATGGTACAGGTAGGCGTGAAGTTGCTGAAAAATTTGTATATGGTGACAATGCAATAAATGAAGAAAAAGAAAGAATTAAAAATTCCGTGGAAGCATCGTCATCGAACATTGCAGTTGCAATAAAAGAGGAAGAATATATTCCACCTCATCCACCATTACGACCAGGGCATTTAGGATATGTACCTCCACCTTCACCATCTCGAAAATCTCCAAAAGAAGAGAGAAAAACATTGGAGAAGCGTAAAAAAGAATACGGCGTAGGCATATCTATAAATATATATAATATGGACAGTATCTTAAAAAAGCAATTTACAACAGAAGTTGAACGTTTTGATAAATGTTTCGTTTGCATGGGTACAGGATTGGTGTCTAAAATGAGAGAAGCATTGGTAATTGAAGAGGATGATAACAATGCTAATGTGGAAGAGTGCTTGATATGTTGGGCTTTGCCACAAAAATATGGAATCTCAACGGAATGTACTCATTTTTTTTGTGAAGAGTGCATTAAATATCAATTAAAAACGGTTATGAACTCTGGTAAATTTCCTGGTTATTGCCCTGTATGCAAAGCAAGTGCCCCAAAAGGTGAAGATCCACGGTATGGAAAAATTGATGGCGATGCGATGTCCTTTTTAGAAAAACAAGGTATTATTGATAAAGAATTTCAATTTCAATTCATGAGGAAACAAGAGGAGTTTGAAGAATTGTTTTTTGAATGTCCAGCTAAATGCGGAAATTATCTTGTTGATGTGGATCCAACATATGTTTTACGTAAAGATAAAGTTGTTGCACGTGTTGAGCGTTGTCCATGTGGTCAAGGAGTTTGTGTGCAATGCCATCAGGCTGTCAAAGATGAAGACTTTGAAACGCATTGTTGCCCTGAAGTTGGTAAGAAAGGCAAACAGTTGCAACAGCTCCAAGATGATCAAGCTACTTTGGCATTAATGAAAAAATTAGGGAAAAAATGTACTAATTGCAATATGTTTATTATGAAAAATGCTGGTTGTGATGTAATGATGTGTGGTGATAAAGCACACGGGGATTTACGAAAAGCGATACGAAATGGTGGTTGTGGATTGACATTTATGTGGAGTTCGATGAAACATATTGAAGATACAATCACAAATTTAAATGGACAACGAGTACGTTGTAATCCAATTGTTAAATATAAAAATGAAATTGCTGCATATAAAAGAAAATTAGGCATTGCATTATCGGAAGAAGATAATAAATTAGCTGATTTAGTATCTGGCAATATTTTGAAAAAAACGAAAGGCAATGGCCAATTGGTGAATGGAAGAGAATTATTTTGGGCATGCAAAAACAATAATTTTAATAAGGTGTTTGAAATACTGTCTCGAGAGTATGAAGAGGATGAAACGTTGAGGCAAAATATTGATGTTGATTTTAGAATGCCCGAAAATGAGCTTGGTTGGACGGGAAGAGAAGTGACTCACTGGTCATGGTTGGTTGCTTGGTTTATTCCTTGGGTCATTCCTTGGGTCATTTTGTGTGGAAAGAAATGGTTTCACTTTAATAATGCCATGTTATGGAAGTATGTTTGCTTGACTTTACTTGCATGGTACTTCCACCCTAGCCTTGGAAATTTAGGACGGGCAACCCCGATTTTCACTATTCCCTTTTATACAGCTGCATGCGAAGCTTTTGTGTTGAGTCTGGTTGGACAATACAATACTCCTTTGACATGTGCCATATTTAATGGAAATACCAAAATTGTGAAACTGTTACTGTTGCATGATGCCGACAAAACATATCGTGCTACGTCTGGTATGTCGCCTTTAAATGCAGCCTGCTTTCATGGACATTCAGAAATAGGTGCTATATTAATAAATAAATCGCCTGGTCTTGTTGATCAAAGACATCATATTGGTAAAAAACCAGATAGATGCTGTACTCCCATGGCAAATGCAGCTAGATGTTGCAATAAACCACTTCATTGGAAGCGTTCTGATACCATAGGTTTATCACTTTATTGTGGATTAATTGTTGGCTTGCCCATTTTCATTGCTCTAATTATTTTTTTTTCAATGGTGGGGGAAAGTTTGTAGTAAGGCAAATAATCCAAACTTAAGAGTAAGTGATGCACTCACAAATTTAAAATTTAGAAGGTATATATCATTACATAAAATTAGCATATTTTAGCTACGCCTACACAGCACCTGGGATGTTTTTTGCCGATTTGAGCCATAAGAGAAAATTATATATTTAATTAATGCATTAATATATACTCTGTATAGACATATACCTATATATACAACACACACACACATTTTATATAACTTTTTTAAAAACCACAAAAATTAGAATCATCTGCTTTTGCTAATCGATCAATCATTTTTCCAGGATATGGTCCTAATGTTTTAATTGGTGCTATTGATGAATTAATAGATCTAATAGCTTTTTTAACAAATGCATCTAATAAAAAATCTTGACATCGTGAAAATGCACGTTTTGGCATCCTTAACAATAATAACGTAACGTCACTGTTAACAATATCTTCTAGATCTTTCATTTTTTCCTGAATTTGTTTCACAATATAATTTTTCACGTATAATCTTCTAAATTTAGTAGAAGCTTTTACAATTACATTAGCATCGATTTTACTATCTTTTTTTGCATGTTCTCCATGAAACATTTCCCAAATATCTCTTGCTTTTTGCTTTCTTTTTGCAGCGATGGCATATGTATGTGGCCATCCTTTGATGTAAAATATATTTTTTTCCGATACTTTAATTTCATCTTTATTCCATTTATTCATAATCTCATCTATCATACCTTCATTTGTCGCTGTCACATCATTATTATTATCTTTGCTGTTTTTATTGCTGTTGCTGCTTGATGATTCTTTTTTTATATTCGTGCAATAATTACGCCTACATAATTCCATTAAAGCTAAAAATTGGCCATGTAAATACATATTTTGTAAATTTATACGTGGTGTATCATCCTTCTTTTTTGCTGCATATTCCATTTGTTGCAATATTTCAAATACATTGGACATTCTATTATATAAATCTTTATCAACACGTCCAGGTGTATCCGCTTCTGATATACAATGATTTGCTAGTAATTTTGGTGAAATTGGATCTTGATCATCTGCTGATAATGATGGTTTGCTTTCTAAATTACCATTTGCACCATGCATTAATAAATAACATATGGTACCAAAATCTGGTACCCACACGCCTTTGTTTCCAGTACAACGTAATGCTTGTAACAAGGGTGTAAAGCCTTCACCCTCCCTTGTTTGATCGATTACATCTAAATTGACTCTTTTATTGATTAAATTTAATATAATAGTACGTCGTCGTCGCAATTCGTTTCTGTGATCTGGATGATCTTCCTCAATTGAATATTGCGGGTATCTACATGCAAAGTTCAATGGTGTTAACAATACGCCATAATCACCATTTGCTGGTGCATCCGGATTAACATTTGTCTCATTTAATAATATTTCAACTGCTTCGCATTTACCTTGCCAACATGCAAAATGCAATGGTGTATATCCTAATGGCGTTGGTGCTGTGCAAATGTATGAATATCCTTTTTGAATTGTATATTGAATAATTGATGTTGCAATTTTATCGGATACATGTTTTTCCCAACAACTATATAATAATGCATTCCATCCTAAATCATCTTTAAATGTTACATCTACATTTTTCTTTAATAACAAATCAACGGTTTGATCATCGTTTAATATAATAGATGTCAATAATAATGTATTTGTTTCCCCGTCTTGATTTTTATATATATAATTGATATTTGTACCATTATTAATTTGCTTCAATGCATTTTCTACATCTTTTTTTTTCACTGCATCTAATAACAATTGCTGATTTTCTGGTATATTACTATTACTCGTATTGTTTCCCATGTTTTTATATTTTTATAAATGTACGTCAATTTTAAATTAAAAAAAAAAAAAATTGTCAATTCAATGTAAACTTTGTGTGAATAAAATTATATATATATATGAAAATAATAATAATAATAATAATGATACTTCTTATCGTCGTCTAAAACTTGAATGTTGATTGTACTGTATATATATACACATCTCTACATCATCTTGTGTATACAATGTATATATATATTTGTATATATATATATAAAAATAATATCCTTTATGCATTTTTCTTTAAATGTTTTGTGCTTTTTGATGAGAAGGATTTCTTCTCACACCAAAAAAGAGGCGTAATGTTGTGTAGGATACAAGTACACCAGGTACACCTAAAGAAAAGTTGACTGAGTCCTATCAAATACCTTAAACATCTCCGTCAAAAACAAAAAAAAAAATTGAATGAACAAAAAATGGGGAGGAAGTCTGGAAATCTTAATCAAAAATATACATTTGAAACAAGTAGAAGTAGTCGTCATCTCTGGATGTGTACACACATAGATGTGATCAAGAAAAACGGTATGTAATTTTTTGATTTTTTTATAACTATTAGTACATTTAATTTATTTATTTTTATAAAGATATATAATCTAATTGTTTGGGGGTCTTTTTTTTCGTTTCTTTGGTTATCAATCTTTTAAATTTTACTTCGAGTTCTGGTGGTGATTTCATTTTAATGGCACCACCACCTTTACCTTTCTTTTTTTTCTTTCCCATTTGTATTCTTATTTATCTTTGTTGTTATATTTCTTATCTTCTACGAGATCTATTTCTTGTCTTGGTGTGTGTTTTCATTTGTATAATAAAATAGTTCTTCTATATTATTATTTGCACTTTTAATGTGTTCACACATACAGGTGGACAGGTGTAAAGGTGTAAGTCAAAACAAAAGATAAAACAACGTATAAATCGATAAATCGCAATTTGGTAATACCCTCTCTCAAGTACGAAAAATACCTAATTTTTCCTATCAAATATATCAAACACTACAAATCGATTGAGTATATGAAAAGGACGACATTAAGTATAAATATGATAGGAAATGAAAAACAGAAAACATGGCAGAAAAACACAATTTTCAAGAGTAAAATGTTAAAGGTGCTACGTCCATGCTATTTTAATACCTGCTATTTCCATATATTAAAAAAAACTTCATAGGGACAATTATCATGACTATATAAAATAACAAAAAATCTCCATACTATAGTTTTAAGTACTCTAACAAAAATATGTAAATTAGACTACAAAATTTATACTACATTTCTATAACACCTCAAACATGAATATTTTTGCCAATTTTATTTTCATTTTTAAAAGTTCCGCCAAAGTGGGTACGAAAATTGAGAAATTTTATCAGATATATAAAAATTGCATTATGTCTTACAACATCATTCTCAACATTTTGAAGTCATATAAACTTCCACATCCTTATTTCATATATATAACTTGTATCTCTAAACTCCAACCAAAATAAATATCGCATTTACATGAAACGCTAGACCCAAAGTGAATTTTCACTAAAAAGTGCACATTTTTTGACACTTTTATTAAGGTTTTACAAGCCTATCCTATAGTAAGGGTACTTTGACATGCAATTGAAACGTCGTTAATAAACTACCTTCCTGACACTCAGTTGTCATCAACTTACTCTTAGGTTTGGCTCTATACATGTATAAATGAGAATCAAAACTATTTTTGTATTAATATTTTGATTGACTCGAGATATATTTGGTCGACTATACCCCATTTTGCAATGTATTTTCACGTGCCTGAAAAAGGCCTAGAA
>Ga0099797_100189_pt1 | contig 40205 bp, 23 predicted proteins | sample Uncmet_Sort48C_1_FD_89871 | JGI IMG/M metagenome (GOLD analysis project Ga0099797, IMG submission 89871) | Marine eukaryotic communities from CALCOFI LINE 67, Pacific Ocean - C012_Sort48C_1 | ecosystem: Environmental > Aquatic > Marine > Oceanic | place: Pacific Ocean: Monterey Bay | collected... | reverse complement strand
TGGCACCACCAGCACCTCCAACACCAGCAGCAACAACAGCAGCAGCGGACAAACAATAAACAGAAGTTCCAACGATGACGATTCCGGCACTACTAGTACTCACTCTAGCAGTGGAAGTAGTTATAATAGTACCTCAGGATATAATAGTACCTCAGGAACGAGCAGTAAGATGAGTAGTCATGATGGTATGAAGAGCAACCACGTTGAGATATTGCAAAAATTGATGGATGACGTCCTTCCCAGACCATGGCGAAATAGTCTAGGCCAACCATCCAGTCAAGGAAAATTGTCTGCAGATTCCAAAATCATGATTTCACCACCATCATCATCAGCAACAACAACAAATCGCGCATCTACCATTACTACGGACAGCTCTGGCAGTATTCATTCATCAATCATTGCATCAGAGAATTCAGTCAGCGATGTCGGTGATTCAATAGTTTCATCCCGCGACTCAAGCAACGACGTCTACAACCTGAGTCTGTTGCAAGATATGAATCGTAGAAGCGTAAACAAATGGACATATCAGGATCCACCAAGTGACGAAAGGTGGGATGACCAATGAGACCCGACGTTGACATCATCCAACGCTGGATTTTTAATGTCGATGGTAGGACAGAAGTGTGAAGCATACATGTCGTTGTTGAGCCGTTCGAGTCCCTCGTCGGGAAAAGTAGTTGGGGATTCTGTTAGAGCCAGTATTGAGTCATCGAATTATAACGGGACAGTGTCGTCCCGAAGTTCGAGTACTATAAGCCACGACGAAAATGTCGGAGTGCTCTTAGGGCTGCCAATAAAAGAACTTGATTCCTGGTTACGCGAAACCATTCAAGTGACTCTGCAGACATTGAAAAACGAAAGTGCCACAAAACAAGATGTTGCGGACGAAGTTGCACTAGGTATACAGTTTCTGGAGTCGATTAGGAACCATGCAATACGATGGTTGCGTGATGAGAATGCAGGAAAACAAAGTGTGGATATGGGCACCGATACCGGCGATAATAAAGTGTTGCAAAATGAGATGGTAAAACGGGTGACCATCATAGCACATCACATAGCCCAACTGCAGGAGTATGAATTCACGTTTGGTATCGACAGTAGTGGTACGATAGCGTTATCCAATGACACTTTATCCGACGTTGAATCCATAGTGAGTGCCGCAAATCAGCAGGTCGTCACGTCAGATTCGTCCAGAAGTTCGCATGGAAAATTGAATGAAGCCAAACAAGAGGACATTGGAGTATCGTCAGCTACTTCAGTGGAGTCGACGTCAGGCAAGGCAATACCTTCGAAAGATATAGGTGAAATACAAAATCAGCTGGTTCAGACGGATAAATGGGCATTGCGGAACATGGAAAAAAGTGTGGACGTCGATAGTGGCGGCTCCGACAGCGATGAAGATGTAGTTACGCAGTCAGCATTTGATAATAGCGATGGTGGCAGCAACAGCAACATGAGCATGCCGAGCGAAAAAGCAAGACTCCTTAAGCGCGAATTTGAGGAAGTAACAAGGAGAGGTAACGATGAGGAAAGTGTACAAACGCGAAACAACAAACAGCAAACAACAACATGGTGCAGCAGTAGCAGCAGCAGCGTTGTTGTTGTCGCTGTTACAATGCTGGTTGTAATTCTGGTTTCTGTCGTGGTGGATGGTTTGGATAAAGTGGAGTCATTAGACAAATGTTTTGCGTCTCCATCTTTTTTGGGTGGCGTTTTGTCTGGGAGCAAGAATAGGCATGATCGCAATGAGGAACGTGAAAATGTGAGCGAATTTGAAGCGGACCACGGCGGTGCGCCATCCTCTGTTCCGTTTTGTAAGTTTCGGAAATTCCCAGGGAGATTAGACAAGTTAAACAGTGACGATATTGTGTGCGCAGTCGGGAGCGCAGTTGCAGTCGTAGCAAGCTCAGCGATAGGACTATTTTTGTATCAGAGTCCTTACACAATCGATTGGGGTGAGTGGATGTTGCGCGCGACGAATGAAGTTGTCGAATACACGGTCGGATCATCAGATCATGTGTTGCCAGTGTCTTATGTCGGAGGTGTATTTTGGAGCAATTTCGGATTCCGTTTGTGTGGTAGTCATGCGAAACGCGATGGACCCGGCATTTGCGATTACAATGATGGCAGTCAATATGATGGTGACTGGAAAAATGATGTGAGAGAGGGAACTGGAAGGTACATTTGGACGACGGACGACCCGTTGAATGAAGGCGAATGTAAATCGAGAGATTTCAGAGGATCGTGGGTGAATGACCAAATCAACGGCTGGGGCAAGCTTGTGATCTCACACAGAACTTTGGATGCACGGTGGGGGCACGCCTTGCAGGCTTTGGAAGGTATTTGGGAAAAAAATATTTTGACCAAAGGTGTGGTAGTCGACGAACGGGAGGGAACAACATTAATCGGAATGTTGCAATTGCGACAGTATTCAAGCAGCCCAGTTTTTCAAAAAAAAGGGGATATTTTTGATAACCCAGTAGTGTTGCATGGACGGGGAGAATATCGGAAATACTGGAACAGCAAGCGTTATATGTTGGAAAGTCATGGTAAGAAGGGAATTTTTGATCCCGGACCCTGGTTGGAGTGGAGGCCTAATCTAATACATTGCGAATGGGAGTCAGCACGTGCCGTGGGTGTGTTTGGTGATTTCGGTATGGATCTCGGCCACGAGCGTTTGTATGCGCCTGCCTTATTTTACGAACAAGAGTGGGAAGCATGCAAGCAGAAGTACACGGAGCGCGAATTGGAAAACTTGAAAATAAAGGCACAAGAGTGGTGGGATTGCGACATTCCAGCGACACATGCTGAACAAGAGGCTTGGGGTTTGCGAACGCGCGGAACATCAAACCGCATACGCTTAGTCGAAAAAAGGCTGCGACAGTGTCGAGCCATGGATTGGGGAAAGATGGCGTCTTATGGAAGGGAGAAAGATGGCCCCGTGTGTGACTTTTTGCAATTGGTCACTGGGGTTCGAGCAACCACGTATTTGAGCAGTTGGTTTCAGCAGGTTCAGAAGCTTACAAAATCACCTTCGGAGACGGAAATGGTGTTGAACCATTTTGATTTGCAAGTTTCGAAAGAGGATGGAAGAATTCCTGATTGCGTCGAAAACGATAATTGGTTACAAAATCCGATATGTAATCAGATAAGAAAATGTGCAGATGCGCTGTTTATATCAAAAGACCATGAAAGACTCGTGGCTCAAGTGGATCTCAAACAAATTGGACTCGCGGACTGGATCTACGAGGAAGGCAGTAAAGAGCTGAAGAGATTGTATCGGTCTTGGAAGGAATTGGATGATGGAGGCATTGCGGACGAAAAGCAATTAGGATCCAGTGGATACGACTCGAAGGCTTCTCTCCAGCAAAAAATCGTAAGTGAGTTCATACATTTAGGATTGTCAGGGCTTAGGGGCATCATGGAGTATGTACCGGGGGTTTCGGAGGATGTTTCTGTGTGGCGGGCACATGTGGACAGCGTGTTGGCAAGGGTCGACGCTGCGGATGCGACGGTGTGGAATAACTCAAACGGAGTGTATTGGTTGAAGGTGTTGGGACTTTCCGTCGAGCATATTGAAAAAAGTGACGTATTATCTGCTCTCAAGGGGACGACCCGGGCCGACAGAAGGAGGGAGGAGACCAGATTGATTCTGGGAGACTAGTAGGAGCTGATTCAATTCAGCATTGAGATCTCTTTTGGTAAGATTCGGGGACTAACTTTATTTACGACGACGATTCTATTTTATGAACACAATCAGATTTGGAAATTGAAAAAATCAGAAGAGTTATTATAATTATGAAACGCAGAAAATTCATGTCAAGCCGGCGTCTACCATTGACCGACGCAGCAGCATTTGTGACAGCGATCGATCACTTTTCGCATTCTGGTGGAGTCGTATTTGTTTCGAATTCTCGTTTCTGTTCCTGTGTGAAATAAATTGTGAATGTATGTGTACAAATCCATCGTCAATTGGTTGAAAATTCTTCCTCTTACGTGAGGTTACGTCGAAGACATGAAAGACCATTCTTACATTCGAATGACATTGCAGGGTCGATCCGACAACGGTCATTTTAAGGGTTTGAGTAGTATGTCAGGTGGTAGCTGTTTCTAAGTTGATAATAAATTACTAGTCTAGGAATTTCTTCCCGTCCCTTTAAGTACGGTATGTATTAGGTGAATATATCCAACAAAATCAAAAATGACGACGTCAGGCAACAACAATATGGTGAATTTCACATTGACGTTTCTGAATGGTGATGTGTTGAATATAGTGTTGGACGAGACATTTATGTTTAAAATAGGATTCAGTGTGGCTGGTGGGTCAAAAAGCCACATTGGATCAAAGAAGATCGACAAGAGCATTGATTCTTCCATTATCCCCTCTCCAAATGCAACCACAAGCTCAAGTTCACACGATAGCAACACAGCAGTTACATCATCTTCCCAAGCGAATTCCAATTCAACACCCCTTAATACTTTTGATGAATTGAACTGGGATGCAATTACTCTCAGCGATGTGAAACCATTGGCGTTGAAGGAGGTGAACGCAAAACGGTATGCAGAGTTCTGCAAAAATGACCTCAAAGAAGGAAGTATGTACTGTGCAATTCCATCTGTAGAGTATCTACTGTTCTATGACGTTCGTAACTGTAGTGATTCTGAAGAGGATTGCGGTGAAGATTTTTCAGCAGGTCCAAACTCCGTTGAAAAGCCTACCAATACTAGCAAAGTTTCAACAGCAGCATCTACAGAAAGTGATCATGCATGTAGTCAAAAATCAAATACGACGGGAAACCCGTCCGCGTCAAGTTCAAAACTCGGCGATTTGGCAGGTACCAATTTACACACAAACAACGCGACTCGTGCTATATTACCAGATTCCACCCCACTCTCAGCCATAAATTTCGAAGCGTCTCTGATCATAGCATCGAATCTCGACCATGACCCTCGAGTCAAAATGCGAGCACAACAAGAGAAGACTGCTCTCGTTAGTAGTCGCAGTTTCAGAGTTCAATCACTGATAACTATATTGAAATATTTGAAAATGGAAGTAAAGGAGGAAGAGATGGCGAAATTGAAAGAATTCGAGAGGGAATTTCATTGGAACTCATCGAGTGTCGAATCGAGAAAAAAGTACACTGAGTACCAAAATGTGCTCAGTGGAATTTTTTTGTTTCACGAGATGGGGTTTTTACCAGAAGCCCTGTTATTGTATATGCCGATGTACGTGTGTGAGCATGTAGATATGAATACTGGAAAAGGCTTAGAAGATGCTGAGCGCGGCGGTAGTACTGGAACGAGTACTGAAACTGCTAAAATTACTGAAACCGCCACCGACAAGATGATTGTCAAGAATCACGAACATATTAATCCAGACGAAATGGAAAATGACATAGCGTTTCATCCCGCGCGAACAAACGGGCCAAGCCAACTAAAAAGAATCGCACAATTCAAGGCAAAGTTCGGAAAGCCCTACAACGTTTTCATATCCGATATAAGATGGCGCAACCTATTTCCAAAAACCAATGCGGAAATGGAATCTGATTGGTGGCTGAAGGAACTAATGAAAACATGCTTCCGACCGTTTGAAAGATGTGAAAACGCACATACTTCCGCGCAGTTGGAAGGGGATAAGTGGTCCAGCAGTACATGCGGTCTAGAAAAGTTCTATGATGCGCCGTTCTGTTTCACCTGGAGGAACTGGTTCACTACAGCCACCAATCGTGCAAATATAAGTACGCCCTCTTATGATGTAGATGGATCGTTTCTGCTTGATGGAATACCTCTGTACACATGGTCCGACCGCTCGGAGGACACACAAATGTACCAGCGGACGTTTTATGACTTTCTGTATCGAATCACCGTGGCATCGCCAAATTTGTTGAGGGACATTAAGGTTTGGAAGTATATCGATCTTGAATTCGGAGTCGACGACACAATGTCAACCATGCGTGATGATCCAAACATCAGGAATTCATATCAGCATGTACAGACGCGTTATGAAAATATGTTCAGTGAGTTTCCAATTGTTAGGCGTGGAAGCTTCTTACATTGTGTTATGGCATTGTGTAAGTTGACAAGGGCCTATTGGATGTTGGGTGTTGTGCAGGAAGTGTTGGTCGTTGATGATAACAGTGTGGTGACATCATCGTACGAGATGATGTTGTCGCCAGTGGAGACGCCGGTTGAGGAAAAAGTACATCCAAAGGTAGTGGCACATCAAAACATTTGGCGGGGTGGTGTTGAGTGGACGGCGTTCTGCGGCTCAACAAAAGCCGATTTGATAAAGACGGAAGACATGAACATAGTCAACAGAGGATGTGGTCAGACAGGAAAAGGTTGCAGAGGAGGTAATGATATTTTGAGCGTGCACGGGGATCGTTCGTTATCGATTGATAGATTCGCAGTTCCATATCCGTTGGAGATTCTCATCGGAATACAGAAACTTATTTTTGATAAAACGAAAATGGTGGAGCGCTCCTTCGAAAAAGGTTTGCAAATCCTTGAAAACGTCAAATCCAATGAGCTGCCTCAGCGTGTATTGCTGAGGCAAGTACAAAACGGAGTGACAGAATTAGAGGAACTCAGAGCAAGATCATATAAACTCAGCTTGGCGATTCTGAGCAGTATTGGTTTAGTCGATGACGGATCAGATTGCGACACGGATGACAAGCACGGCAACAATCGCACAACAAGTTCCAGTACAACCTGTGAAAGTCCGCCTGTATCTGACGTTTTCAACAATTCCGATAATCTATTTAAATTCGTTTACTACGCGATCATGAATGATAGTTGCAGTGGAAACGTCCTACGTCTTCGTGGGCAAATTGAAACGAAAAAAAAGGAATCTCCGGGGCCCCCGCGTCCTCAAAGTTATGGGTCATGTTTGGATGCGTTTACCGATATCGTGTTGGAGTTTTTGAGCTATTATGACGCTGGCGGCCATGATCATATCAGCAAGAACTCCAAAGACGCAACCAACTCTATGAAGGTCCTGGAAAAAATCCTTCACCATCCTGCAATTGATTACGGCAAGGCGTTTGGAGCTTCGAAAACTTTGGGCAACGGCAATAACAGCGTTGTTGATGGTGACCGTGTAGAAAGCGATAGTAATTTGTCCGGTGCTGAAGCTGCGCAAAAATCCCAGAAGTCTCATCATGGCCAAAAGTCTATGGAAACTTCGAAACAACTTCCGTGGCTGTCCCTTTTGCTCGGAGAAACGGATCATTTGGGACAATATTTGTTGCTGAAAAACTCGACAGAGCTAAGGAAATTCTGGAATCTATTGCGAAAAGAAAAATTGAAGCCGGAGATGTTCGAAGGATGTTCAACGGGGTATGTGCAAATACCGTTTTTGTTTTCCCTCCTCGACATCGACGAAGAGTATCATTTTGAGACAGAGAACGTGTGCGGGGAGCATATTGCTTTGACGATATTGGACGATTTTGTGAAATGTGTTGGTCCTGTTGGACGAATTGAACGTAGTAGAATTGTGAAAAGTTTAGTATCGGAGGAACAGGATGATGCAGAAGAATCTTCAGAGAGCTGCGAGAATGCTGAAATTGTTCGAGCGACAGGACCTACGGACGACTCCGCACTCATTGCAGTCCAGTCTGCTACGACACCGGGCACTTCAGAAACAAATTATGACGATTTCGCAAGACGGTTTCTAACGCTCGAAAATACGGATATTTCGGTCTTGCATTATATGGTGTTACAGTATGTCGAGGTGAGTGCAGTTTTGTACGATAATGTTGAGAAGCGCGATTATGATGCAATGCCAGCAGCAGCACGGTCTAATATAGGTCTTGATATAACAGATCCACCGCCACCAGCTAACAACATCATTTTGGAGTTCCTGAGGGATTTTATTGGCAGATTGTCAAAGGTGTTCGAGTCGGAAACGCCAACAGAATCAGAATTAGCACACGTGTTGAAGCACAAGTTCCTGAACTCCAAGTCTGTGGATATATTCGGACCTGCGTGGAAAATGAAATGTCATAATAAGATGAGCTCCGCAGAGTCTGCACACAGTGGAGATACGATATCTATTCAAGCTTTGGCTTCGTTGTTTGAAGATGGAGAGAAAGTAGTAGCCCAGCCCGAACCAGAATCTGATCTGGAGAAATACTTGTTGAACAATTCCATCGAATTAGGAAAGCGATTAGAATCGCAACTGAAATCGCTCGTTCTTGGAAATTCTAGCATGCAGAAGAGCACGAATGTTGAAAAGGAATCATGTGACGCGATGACTCCGCGTCGTGAGAAAAATATCGCAACTCTGGCAAAATATCTGACGGAAGGATTGACAGCTTTTGAATTGCTGGATCTATTGATATATGGTGTAAAAAGTGCGGATGCTAGTGCAACGGACGATGATGTTGAAACCTTGCTTATAGAGGGAGATAAGAATCTTTCACCTGACGACTACCCTGGTCTGGTGAAATTTCACCAGATGATGAAAGATGTCTGTTGCGAGGGGAACATGGCATAGACACGGTGTATTTGTGTGTAACTACCCATGATACGATGACATCGTCATAAAATGTTTCTCTGGTTATGCGTTTCTAAATAGCAATTTAAATGTTTCGGGTGGTGTGATGGGATAATGTGATTGCTTGTTGTCACAAGAAAAATATTCCAAAGAGTCGTTTTCAGTGTTCGTTCTTTGTGTGGATCGGGAAAAGGTCAGATCTGATTTCTGAGAGGAGATGATGTGTGTTGGGTGTGGGTATGTTATGGTCAGCAGCAGTTTTGTGTGTTATTCATTGATTTCAGATTTGCGTTTTGCATTGGTCAATTTAGAGATGTAGATCGAAATTTAAGACGATGTAAAGTTTCCGATTGAGTATTTTCATGGCCATCTCCATAAGAATGGTCGTCTCAATCCGGTCGGCAGTCATTTTCCTTCCGTTCCTCGCAAAGAGTGTAAATGGTCTTACAGCAATCGAAAATCCAGACAGAAACATCCTCTCGGATGCATTTGCGTTGTTGCAGTCGGAGTTGGGATGGGGGGACAGTGTATTGAGCCAGAATACAGATGTGGAGAGTGCGGAAGAAATTATCGAAGCCAAAAGCAGAACAGAAGCGCAGCAGCGGCAAGCACTAGAGCAGCAACAGGAGGAGCAACAGCGGCAGGTCGAGCAAGAACAAGAGCGACACCGCTTAGAAGACAGCAAACTGGTAACAATTAGTTCCGACGGCGACATCAGAAATCTGGTTGCTGACGAATCCATCCCAAATGCAGTCTCTGAGGCACCAATCCAGGTGGGAACGTCACCATCCCGGATTACGGCAAATCCATCAGCAGAAAGCACCAATAGCTTTCTGACGCAAATATTTAGTGGGAAGTCGAAGAGGACCGATGAGAAACAGCGCCGCAACCGCCGCGAAGAAACTCGCAAAACTCCACTGTACTACATGTCTGAATCCAATTCTAGTTGTGACGAAACATGCGAATCTCAAGATCTTGTTTGCGATTTGACTTCGTTACAGCAGCTGAGTTCGAATGATATGACGTGTCTGAATGCGTGTCAAAGTATCGCAAAAATGTCGTGGTATGATTACGCACGGGAAAACGAGGTCGAATGGGGCTGGGATCAGGATAATGTGAACTATAATGATTATGGGCAAGATTATGGTTATGGCGTCGATTATGACGGCGGAGGAGATGTATTGTCTTATGACACTCGCCCTGGTAGCTCACATAATGCTGATGAAACACCAGCAGAAAAGAATTACGATGACAATGTATGGAAGAATAAGGGAAGTGAGCAGGGACCGTTTAAATTGAAAGGCGAAGACGGATCAGAAGAAGATTCTCAGACTGCGCATGATTTTGAAAATGACTATTCGTTTTTCGTGGAGGACGAGGGTGAAGGTTCAGTTCCATTTCCTCGCGCGAAGAAGGTTGGAAACAAAATGTTTCTGTATTCTGATGGTGGAGAAGATTTCGATAGTAGATCTGATGACCCTCCCGAGGATGGCGACTTCCCTGTGTCGTTGCCGTCACTTGATGACCCACTCGGTGGGTTCCCACTGCCTCCGCCACGTGTGGAGCCGTCGACTGAAAAAATCGGAGAAAATGGTGAATTACTAGAATACTCAATAGACTCTAGCGGTGGCAGCAGCAAGCAATCAAAATGTCATCCGATGAGTAGTCTTCCTATAGCAGTGGAATATTGGGATATGAGAAACAGCAAGAAAATATCAGGAGACGATACTACACAACGACTTGAAGTCGAAACAAATCGGAGTGCATTCAGTGAAAATTCAGCAGTTGTAGATTATGAATCTTATGAAGCGACGCGTCCGAAGGTGGAATTTGCAGAGAGACTCACATCGATTTCCTCTGCGCTCACAGCTGAAACAAACTCAGAAGCTCTTGCCTTATCCGAATTAGAACAAAGCCTGCCCTGGAAAAGTTTTGGTATTGAGAAAAAAGGATTCTTGCAGCGCGACAGCGATTCGGAAAAGTGGACGGAAGATGAAGTGCTCGTATTCAAGCTCAAACTTCTCTACGCTGCAAACAAATGGTCACAGAGGTATCACGGTTGGAAGAATGACGGTGCAGATGTCACTGTGAATATTGGAGAGGAGAAAGCCGGTGGCACTGGTAGTAAAAGATTGCATGAAAATCTAACAGGACGACAAGTACCATCTGACCCGAGTTCTACGAGCGTAGAAACAAATTTCCTCATCATAGCGAATTTACTGTATCGTGGTGCAATGGTGATAAAAAAAGGCAACGATGTCGAATCAGGCAACAGCGACGAGAGCAGCAACGATGCTTCTTTCAAAATTCTTTGTAACAAGAAATTCATCAAAGACGCAAGACAAAGCATTATCAGTATGTCCACATCGATAAAGGACAGCAAAGTAGGCGTTGACGAGGTCGTTGGCGTCATGAAGGTCCTGGATGATATTGCAAGTAATGAGTCATCAGTGAACAAGGGTGGCAAACGCGACAAAAAGGAACCTGCTACAGATCTCGAAACAGAAACTGGCATCTATCCAGAGTTTTTGGATGAGCATGCTGGGCCGACATCTGATAGCGTCAAGGACTCCAAAAACTCAGAAGACCTGGCGGATCTTCAAGAAAGCAACAAAAGCACATACAACGAAAATTTTCTTCCAGCACTTGAGAAAGCCCAAAATATTTGCGAATCCAATCCCAATTGTGGGGGTGTCACCACCGACGGCAAGTCTGCTTTCTGGCTTTTGGATAAAGCGCATACGAGTCACATTTTTGCCAAGAACAAGCAAAAAACAGTAAACCAAGAAAAACTTCTCGAAATTTTTGATGCTGCAGTAGCAGGAGCTTGCAAAGAACACGAACAACAACAACAACAAGGACAACATGAAACATCCATCGACGCAGGCCATCATCTATACAGACAGCGAGAGTTACACAATTATAGTCAGCGTAGACAGTCTCAGAGGGGAGGTGACGAATCGGAATCAAATGACAAGAGTGATTCAACCGGAAACGTGATCACTTCAATTTTGCCGGGTCAGAAACCGAACTTACCGAAGGGAAAACACAGTTATTCAGAGCCACCACCAGATGTGGTTTTTCCAAAAAACAAAACGCATGATATCTTTGGAGCTGTTGATACAAATTCAACTTTGCCAGCTCCAGGGTGTCCAGTTATTTGTCAAATGCCATTCTGTGTAGATGGCCCATCCAAAGATGGAGGTTTGCAAGTTGTTGGTGGTAGTTTCGATAATCCACCATACTGCACACATAGATGTTCCAGAGTCATCTATGATGATAGTCATAAAGCGCTTATGGAAATGTTTGAAATGTTTGATGTTGGTGGTAGTGGTGATACAGAAACCGTGTCAAGTGTTGTTGAGAAAGATGATGACAAAGGCATCTATCATTGGCGAAGAGACAGTAGTCGCGGAGGAGGAGGTGGAAATGGCGGTGGTAATGGTGGTATTGTCGTCCCAGCACCACCTGTTCGTCAGTGTGGAAACGGGCCAAAGTACAAACATAGCGGATCAATTGATTGCAGTATATGTAAGAATCCCGTGGAAGAAGACGAAGCTGACAAGAGCGACAGGTTTGACAAAAAGGATCATGGCAGCGATACGCGAGGAAAAACAGTCACTGTGAAAAAGAAAACAACTGTAACGGTGTCAGATGATGACGCGGCGGATGGAGATGGTGAGGAAATTGCAAAAGGAGAGAGCGAAAGCGAGGAAAAAGAGGCGAGTAGCAAGAAGCAGAAGAAGGAGAGCTCTAAAGATGAGGAAGAGACGAGCACGGAGACAGGGTCGAAGAAGGAGAAAAAATCCGGGAAGGAGAAATCTGGGAAGGCTGGGAAGTCAGAGAAGTCGTCTCACACTACTGATAAGGATGAAGAAGCGGACGAAGATGAAAGCCCAATTCATGGAGTTGAAAAAGTTGAAGGCAAGCCGACGGATATCGCAGCTGAGTCGGAAAAGTCAAAGGGAAAAGAAAATCCGAAAAAGCCTGCAGAAGAAACTCCAACCAAAGCTGCCACTGCATCAACCATCACAATCAAATATGAGAATTTGAATTTTGCAGGAATCACTACGGAGCTAAGACCGGAACTTGAAGAAGCTGTTAAAAACGATCTGATTGAAGACTTCCCGAATGTAAAGAAGGAAGATATTCAAATTACGAAGATAAAAGCTGGATCTGTGATCGTCACAGCCGTTTTGAAACAAGCTGCCAAAGATTCAGTGAAGCCAATTAAGGACAAAATCACAAAGGCGACTCTAAAAACGGATCATGTGAATGCGTTTGCGTCTAAGCAGGGGAAAAGCGTCATCGAGGACGATAAAAAACCAGTTACGCTAGGTCATCTTGCGACAGAGGATGAGAGCGAGTCGGAACAGCCGAAAGCGGCAGACCGTGGCAACAAGACAGAGTCCACAAAGTCAGGGGAGAAGCAGACAACGAGTACTACCGTAGCTCCTGCAACAACTACTTTAGCACCGTCGACGACCCTTGCACCGACAACAACTCAACCTCCTACTACAAGTGCACCAACTTCAACAACAACGAGCACGACAGTTTCAACAACAACGAGCACGAAAGAACCAAAAGAACCACCTGTGGCGACAACTGTTAAACCCGTCTCATCGACGGATGAGGACGATGAAGAGGAAGATGTGTCAGAACAGCCCAAAGCTGCTTCGAAAGTTACGACCACCGTTGCGCCAGGCAAAAACGCCAAAACCGTCACAGAGGCAAAGACGACGCCTGCGCCGACAAGTCCCAAAGAAACAAAAGAAGCGCCTTTAGCAACAACTGCTAAACCCACCTTATCGACGGATGAGGAGGATCAAGAGGAGGAAGTGTCAGAGCAGCCCAAAGCTGCATCGAAAATTACGACGACCGTTGCGCCAGGCAAAGACGCCAAAACTGTCACAGAGGCAAAGACGACGCCTGCGCCGACAAGTCCTAAGAAGCCGCATACGCTGGCGGAGCCGGGATCAACAGACGAAGACGAGGACGATGTAGAGCCGGAATCAGCAGGGCCTGAAACTGGTAAAACGAAATGCTGTGACGACATGAAAAAGGCAGAGTGTCTATCTTGTGAGACTGGTAAGTCTATTCCGGAAGTATGCAAAGAGTTTGCATACAAGGGCAAGCTCGAAGGTTGCGCCGACGCACATGGAGAGACTGGTGACAAGGCAAGTACGACTGCAGCACCTAGGACAGAGGCCCCAACGACAACTGTTAAACCTACCACCACTGCTGCGCCAACGACTACCGAAAAACCTACTACTACTGCCGCGCCAACGACTACCGAAAAGCCTACTACCACTGCCGCGCCAACGACCACGCAAAAACCGACCACCACTGCCGCGCCAACGACCACCGAAAAACCTACTACCACCAGCACCACCACCACCACAACTCTCAAACCGGAAAATTTCTGCAGGCATCCAACCGCAGCCGACACTCGTGGAATGCAACCAGCAGGCGCATATGACTTGTCTCAACTGCCGCCATGGCCAGATAGACCATCCCGAGCGGATACAAGAAGCTGGCAAGCAGAAATGCAGGAGTTGGTGAGATGTGCATGCGGTTTCGAAAAAGATCCAAATAGGAGTATGAATGTCCGACCCTGCAGAAATAACGGTGACCATATCTCCATTTTGTCAGGATGTAAGGCGATTGACGGATTCGATATGAAGACGTGTGATAAGGATTCAACTACTGCCGCGCCAGCAACCACCGAAAAACCCACCACCACCGTTGCACCCACAACTGTCGCCGCTACCACAACCCAAAAACCCACAACCACCACTCTAGCGCCGACGACCACAGTTGCGACTACCACTGAAAAACCTACCACCGCTGCACCCACAACTGTCGCCGCTACCACAACCCAAAAACCCACAACCACAACTCTAGCGCCGACGACCACAGTTGCGACTACTACCACCCAAAAACCTACCACCACTGCCGCACCAACAACCACCCAAAAACCCACAACCACCACTCTAGCGCCGACGACCACAGCTGCGATTACTACCACCCAGAAACCTACGACCACCCTTGCTCCCACAACAACAGTGGCAGCGACAACCGCCACAGCAACCACAACAGCAAAGCTTTGCAGCACTGGGTGTACGAGTTTTCAACAGAAATGCTATAAGTCATTCAAGAAACAAGTGGACATGTTCGCCGCAGAAGAGAATTGTCAAGCGTTAAATGTTGAAAGTGAAAAACCAGCACATCTAGCAACAGTAAATAGTGCCGAAGAAAATACGTTCCTCCTCAAGCTTGCGAACGATGAAGGCATTAAAGGGGAGCAGTGGCTGGGCTTTACCGATGCCTACACGGAGGGAACCTTTGTATCCTTGGATGGAAGTGGAGTTGCTTCGTACCAAAACTGGACAACAGGTAAACCCGCCAGTACCGCGAGGAAAAATTGCGTTGGTCTCGGTGATCAGGGCTGGGTCAATACTCCTTGCGCAGGCTATCCTCGGGCTTTCAGCTGTTCTTACACGTCATTCACACATTCGACAACGTCAGCACCATTGAAAGCATGCCCTTGGGGATCGACACAGGGAACCGGTACAAATAGTGACCGATGCTATAAAGTCCAGAAAGCAGTAATGAAGACGCGTGCCATTGCTGATGCATATTGTCGTAGCATGAGTCCCAGGGCAGAACTACTCAGTGTCCGGAGCGCTGACGAGCTTGTGTTTGCGCATAAGCTGATGGAGGACGCGTTTGGCGGTGCCAATGCCGGTTTTATGTGGAGCGCTTGGGTTTCGCTAAATGACGCGGCAGAAGAAAATGCGTATAAGAATTCAGATGGTGTTTGTCCGGAGCCATCAGTGGAGTTGTTGACAAGTGAGAAAGCTTACCGTAAGGATCATTCTGGGAAGCATTGTGTGGTATTTTGGGACGATGGAAAGTTGTACAGTGAGCCTTGCGATGAGTTTCAAGCTCATTGGATTTGTTATATCGGATTAGAAAACGCGTCGAAAGGGAATTGTGCGAAAAGTTCTTCTGGTGGAAGTAAAGCGAGTGGCAGCCTTGGCACGGCTACAACTGGCAGCGGCGGCGCGAATACTACCACGGAAAAGCGAAGTGCAGGTAATGGACCAGATGTGCCCGGAAGTTCCACTACGACGAGCGCAACGACAATAGCTGGAGGTGCGGGCGCAAATGCAGGCGGTGTCACCGCAGCTGGAGAAGTTGAGCACGCGATGGACAAAGCAGATCACCAAGCTACTCCTTCCGGTGAGACGGGCGTTGCAGACCCACTTCCATCGAGTCACGATTTGTTCTTCTTGCAAGAAGACCAACTTGAACATCATGATAGGCTTAGGGGAAGCGTTCAATACTTTTCGTATTTCATTCTGGATCGACAACAGGAGCAAAGAGAACTTCTTCCAAAACCAGATGACGAAGCTCACAAAGATCCTACCGGTAGCGTTTTGGAAAAAATTGCTGAGTATCATGAGTCTATTGCAAAAGTGTTGGAGATTCAGGACACAGTTGACACTGTTGGTGGACCGGAGGATGAACGGATTAGTATACAAGACGTGTCAGAAAAAGTCCAAGAAGATTCGGCTCCCGTAAGTGCATTTGTGGAGGTTGGAGCAAAAGTTTCAACAGGAGGTGCCGCGACGCGACAGTCTCAGACGGCTGGGCATGAGACTACTAGTAAAGGAATTTTCAGTATGTTTTCAGGAATGTTCGGTGGCTCTTCAGAAACTGAAGATCAGACTGAGGACAATGTCGAGACAAACACTGCGAGTACCGACGAGATAATCCCGGATCCAGATCCGGAAGACATTAAAACCAGTACATTGGCGAAAGCCAATGCTGAGGCCCTAAAAGGCAGAGAAGCATTAGAAGTAGACTATTCAATGTTCAACGTGAAATTGGGTTCTGAAAACGCAGAATACAATGAGTCTCTCGTGAAAGAGACCTTGAGTTTCGAAACTGCAGTCAAAAGTTGCAACAAGAACGAGGATTGTGGTTGTGTCGTTGGACGGGTCTTTGATTTTGCAGAATCTAAAAAGTTGATGCAAGAATTAGCTGCAAAAAAAGCTAAAGAGAAAGATTCGATTCACGGCGAAGCACATTTAGATGATCATAAACACCATAAAGAAGGGCATGATGGAGTTTGGGATGTTTTACGTTTTCTGGGCGATCATAGTTCAAAAGTTCAAGCACATGTGACCAGTAATACGACGAATAGACTTTTGAAAACAAAAACACCTTTAACTGTGTACAAGCAGAAAACACTTGATCAATGCGAAACGGATCCTGAAGTGGCAGATTTTATAGTATGGAAGAGGAATCAAATTGATACTTCCAGTGTGTTGGATTTGGAAGGTGTGAATATGGAAAATGATGTGGAGAGTCTATTGGGTAGCAACGCCCGCGCGAGTATGATGTCGATGACGAGCGACAAAGCTAAACAGACGACTTCTTTCAACAAACCATTACACCAAGGCAGCAGTCTTGTCGAAAAAGACGCGGGTGAGGAAGTAAATGCAAAAAGTCAATACATCTTACATGACAGCGATGGGAATACAAGCTCAGAAGATCCAACAGACCGTTTAGACGAAGAGCGAGCAAACAAGATTCCGCACCGAGATTTAACACGGGATATGACTTCGAATGACATGATGGCGCACAAAATTGAACAAACGACTGTATTCGGAGACGAAGCCAACGAAAAAAACGCACTCAGTAGTAGACAATCAGTAGGTGAATCGACTGAAACACCGATAAGTACGCGTCCACCACCAAGTGCTCCAGGGCAGTCATCAGTTGTTTCAAATTTCAGCATTTCTTCTAAGAATAACACAACAGCAGGACCCACTACGACAAGCACAGCTACAAATATTAATTCGACGGCAGCAAATAACGACACTGATGCAAGTTCCAAGTCTTCAAACCAGTCTAGTATACCAGAACAGTCTTACGATAAGGCTGGTCCGAGTGGCGTTGTGAGCAGGCCGGCATCTAGCTTTTACTACGGCAACGACGTTGACTTGGATTGGGATATTAGTCATCTTGCAGGTCGTGGAAATGGCGTAGAACAGGCTTTAGGCGGCGGAGGTGTCGACGTTGGAGTGGGCCGTGTTTATTTGGAAGAAGGAAGTCGTGACTCTGAGTCTGAGGAGTTGCGATTCGGCATGCCTCCTAGATCGTGTGCGTCGTGTTTAGAGTCAGAATTGGAGATTTGGTTGAGCAAAGATTTTCTCTCGCACGAGGCTCTGGGCGAATCATCACATCTGAAAGTTTCGGATGATTCGCCTGCCAATGTTGACAGTGACACGGCCGCGAAGCAACAACAACAGACTTCATTGGCCTATGTTGACGTAACTACTAGTACACCAGCAAATGCAATAAGTAGACTTCTAATAAACAAACTCCACACCACATTGAACAGTCTTGGACAACTTCCAAAATCTTGTATTGACCGACTTAGCTCAATATACATCTCTCAAAAAGATCGCCCATGGACCATCGGGAATAATCGTATGGGGTTCGGTCTTTGGTACGTCGAGGGAAGACAAAACTCAGTGGATTCAAGGGGTATGAATCATAATGACATTCTGAAAAAGTTGCTATTGCATGAATGCGGTCATGTGATGCTAGATGACATGAGTTACGTAAAGGATTACGGGGTGAAAGACGGGGAACAGTATGATGAAAAAGTTAAAGATAGGTTGAGAAAATATCAATTGCAACCAGCGACAGGCGACGCGGATTGGCGCAGAGCTGTGGAGAATGATGACAAATGTTATGTAAGCAAATACAGTGCAGAGAACCAAAAGATTGAGGATGTCGCGGAATCGTTTGTGGCATGGTGGGATTTCCATCAGTTTTGGGATCATGATGGAAGTGTTATTGAAAAGGAGGCGTTGGAAACAGCTCGGGCCCAAGAAGGTGCACCATCTAGCACAATACTGTCAAAGTTGGTCCTGACTCCAGATGGATCAGAATTGCTGGCTTCCAGCAAGAAAGGCGATTCTTCAGGCAGAAAACTTAGCAGTTTCAATACTTCGAGTAATATGCTTGAATATGAAGGGGACACAACTGATCACAGTGATTCTCAGAATCAGGAACGTCAGCTGACAAGGCGGAAACAAATCATAAAGGATCAAATTGGCCATCGATTAGAATACTTCGACAAAGTTTTCGGTGAGAATAAAAAGGAGTTACAAATAGGACCGGTGAAAATGTGCAAGAGTTGGACGTCAGCGGAGTCAAGGTCGGAGGTCGAGGTGGTGAATCAGCCAAATGATACTGGCTCTGCATCAAACTTTGCGAAAATCCCTGATGGTCCGATAACAAATCAAAAAGTGAATCCAAGTGTGAAGCCTCCTGGTGAAAAGTCGAACGCGGCAAGTCGTGTGAGCAGTAGCGAAGCCCCTCCACCAACGGAAGAGCGACAGAAAGGACTCCAGAATGAGAGTGGCTCCAGAACCATTACGAAAAGTTACAATGTAGGATGTCATCATAGAAACTTCAAGAATCAGGATACTGTGTTGGAATCGGAGAGAAGAAACAATGCCAATGGCGATCGAGACTTTGAGCTGCATCCGAGTGGCAGCTTTTTGAAAACGCATGATGAGCAAAAGCAGGAATTTGGGAAAGAGTCCAGCAAGTCATTTGGGAAGAACTTGTCAACGTGCGCATTAGATCGTAGCAATAACAAAAGTAACACAGCACAACAGCTTAGTTCATCAAAGGGTCACGGTACGAATTTATTGCATGAGAATTTAACTGATCAATCGGTGACAACGTGCGATGCGAAAATGAATAATGCAAGGCGCATTTGCGCATGCAAGAATCCGATTGTCCTGCTAGAACGGTGATGACTGGAGCATCGTTTGAAAGTGTGAGCATGGCTCCGGCGATTATGTGACCAATGAAGACAGTGCAATTACATGTCCATATTGAATTTAAAATTTGAGTATCGTAAAATTTATCATGAAAGTGTATTTTCGTCGAAGTACAAACTGTGCATGTCGTTCTGCATCTGGCTCAGTACATCGGGAAACGTTGTCTTTGGTAAATGTTTAAAGTGTGTTCGCAACGGCAATGAGTCAGAAACTATGTACAGTTTCGAGATTTAGACTCGTCATATTATGACACATGTTGTTGTATAGCAAGCAAGATGTCGTGGGAGAGGAACTCTATCGGTGACCGCAGTTCGTTGTCGAGAGTCGATGGAGTGATCTGGCGCAATCCATAGTAAGAGAGGATTTGGCCCAGCCACATTTTGGAGCGCAACCCGTCTCTGACAATCTTTGGCTTTGAATTCTTGCATTAGTTTTCAAAATAATCAGTGCATTCAGATTTTCAGTTTTCAAAAATATCTAAAAGAAAAAGCATCATCATGGCATTAGGTGCAAGCAGTGCGGCTTCCGCCGGCGCAGGCGGTGCACACACCTATGGGAAAATGGAAATCGAATCGACCGTCGACCGCGCAGCCAAAGGTGACACCATTTCCGAGATGATCAATGGAGAGGCGTCACCACTTCCTGACGCCGATGAAGCAACATTCGTTGTCCGAGTACTACGGAATGCCTACTCTGTCATCCTGACAGTAATGACCTTCGCAGTATCAATTTCGTTGCTCAACATAACAAAGTGGATTTACGTCACCTACAATTACCGTTTTCCTCTCTTCCTAACGGCAACCCATATGGTAGGCAGCTACATATTTGCCTTCTTCGCCATCCACATCTTCAAACTCTGTCCGGATAGGCGGATATTGAGTTTGAAAGAACAAATCTACACGGTGGCACCATTCAGTCTGATGGGCGCAGCTTCAATAGCGTGCGGAAATATGGCTCTTGTGCACCTGTATCCTTCATTCCATGAGATGTTGCAGAATTCCACACCAATATGGACGGTCTTGGCTGCAGTGATATTACAGCGGAAACAATACAATTGGATGACTTGGGTAAGTATGATTCCAGTCTGTGCAGGCGGTGCACTCTGTGCCTATGGTGAGCAATCAACCTTCCTATATATTGGTTTGGTTTTCAGTATCATGGCATGTGTATTCAGGTCGGTAAGGGCGATTGTCCAGGGGGAATTGCTGCAGGGACAGGAGAAGATCGATAGTATTACACTCTTGTATTATGCAGCGCCATTTAATCTGGCATTGTTTTTAGGTGGAAGTTTCTATTTGGAAGGATTGGAGCCGTGGGTGAATTGGGTGGAATATTTGGAGCCAAGAGGGAAAATGTGGGTGTTTCTTGGTGCAGGTGCCGCTGCAATGTACAATTTACTCGCATATTTAATGGTTGGTCATATGGGTGCAGTGGCAACAATGGTGGTGAACAATTTGAAAACTCCAAGCATTATTGTGTTGAGCACGATGATATTTGGTATAATTTTTGGTTGGATTTTTGTTTGGTTGTGATGTTTTTGTTACAAAACTGCATTGATTGATTTTGATTATTAAACGAAATTTCGTTCATACCTGATATTATTTACAAGATCATCAATCCTGAAAAAAAATTTTACACAGGCAATCCAATAACAATGCTTCAGCTCGCTGGTTTCGGCGTTGCAACATTTGGAGCATATGTGTATGGCAACTATAGTAGCGAAATACGTGCCCCTATTCCGATAGAAACGGCGGCAGTGATCGAAGACGACGATTTAGAAGAGATGACATCATCGCCCAATTTAAGAGGATCGCATGACGATCTTGAATTCGGTTTAGACGATGATGAGATTGCGTTAAAAGATGTCGTGGGCCAAGGAGACAGTACGAGTCCGAGTGTTACTGCTGCTCAGGAATGATCATTGATGATGTCAATCGATCCATTATAGTACGTACTATTTATAATTGGGGGTTGAGCTTTTATATTTTGAGGAGTCTACCAATGACATGTCATGTGAATCTAGCCTTTTCGCATCGACGAACGCGCTTGGAATCTATTTTCATCGAGCTTCATAGACAACAGTGTTAAATCATTGAATTTGATAGACGTATATGCATTCGACCAGTTTTGTTTATTACTCCACCTTCCAGGTGGTGTTGCCAGCGTTTGTGTATCAGAAGCCACGAATACTAACGGGGTTGCACATTGGGTACTAACTAGATTCATTCTGTGAGATTGTGTGTTTCGTGTTTCTCCAATGTGAGAGAGAGTCAATGGTCTGATGAGTCTTGAATGTTCTGATCCAATGTTTGTCCATTCCTCATGCAAAAAAGACATCAGCGATCTGTCTCCATCGCTTGATTTTCAGTTGTGAAAATTTTATGATGTGTAAATTCGTTTGTTTTTGATTGTCTTTTGGTAGCAGTGTGATAATTCAGTTTGTTGCGAATTTTCATTTGATGTGTGTAGTTTTGTCTAGATTTTTTGATGTCATTGGAACTGATCTCATGGTTATTTCCAGGAGTGCATGGTGTACGCGATGCAGGATCGAATTCTTCTATGTGTCTGAGTTGTTCAATGGTTCGGAGGTAATTTAGTTTGACATTTGAATATCATCATGGGTAGAAAAAGCTCCAAAGACAGAAAAGACGAGACAAAAACAGGAGGCAAAAAGAAAGTTGGTGAAGCAATTGGCATCACAAATAGTGAAAGCATTGGCAGTGGTTCCGCAGTTCCTGTTCCGAAATCATTGATTACAGTTGTCCCCGCAGTTCAGTCTCAGGTTCCGCGACAGAACATCAACACCACTGGTGGTAATACTATTTCTCCAAGAAATGTGAATGCAATCAACACAACTCATCTGATTGATGTCCAAAGTTTCGGTATCAACCCTGTTCTGTCGGGGTCTGTGACGTCACTAGTCACAAGCAATAACGACGAGGATCTTGTCTTCACAGAAATCGTTGAACATCATCAAGAACGACCAGGGACTGTAACTTTGTATGGAGAAGATACGGACGTTGGTGAATTTATGCGAAAAAGAAAACTTTTGGAGGAAGAAGCATACAGGAAAAGAGATGAAGAGTTGGGAATAGCACAAGGTGAGCATAAAGATGTGCCAGTCCGACTAACTGTGCCTGTACCATACACAAAAACAACATCGAAAGGGAATCCTCCGAGTGGCACCGGGAATGCAAATGTAAACGATCCTGGCACAGCCGATTCTTCAACAAATTTTGCAGCTGGTGATTCTGCGTCTCGGCAAGGCTCAAAGTCGCATTCGAATAACTTCACCAATACAAGTGTCGCAAATTTATTGGATACTGGTGGTCGGTTTTTCGCGAATAATTTCGGTGTTGTACCATCAGCAGTATCGAATTTGAGTGCAGATCATTATGCAGCGAATGAAAGTTTCGAAACACCGAGACAAACAATGAACCATTTCTTCGGTTTAGGACTGGTGACGCAGGATACTGGCGCAGATAAGAATTCAATTGATTTTGATCCCGATATTTCCTTACCTCTCCATGCATCGAAATTTCAAGATGCGTTAACTACAAAGAACACCGAACAACAGAAAAACACATTTGAGGCCATTGTCAAACCACTCGACATTGCCGGGATCCTCATGCAAAGCGACTATAACAGTAGAGCTCCTTCGCGCATCGGATCGAAAAAAATTGATCAAGGGCAGCTCTTAGCGCTACGACTGGGGAAAGACGGGAAAGTCGGGAACGACGTTCCACAGCGTCTGGGGTCGAAAAAGATTGACCAAGGACAGCTCTTGGCGCTGCGACTGGGGAAAGACGGAAAGGTTGGGAACGACGTTCCGGAGCGTTTAGGATCTAAAAAGATTGACCAAGCACAATTATTGGCTTTGCGACTGGGGCAAGACGGCCATGTGGGCGACGACGTTCCGCAGCGTTTGGGATCTAAAAAGATTGACCAGGCCCAACTGCTCGCTCTACGAGTGCCGAAATTGGAAGAATCTCTGCCGGTTCCGCCTAGAGTTGTTGCGGCCCCGAAAACGCATGGACTATTGGAGCCTCCGGGATTGAGGGTCGGTGGAGCACCAGTAGCAGCAGTACGCGTCGTAGATGGCAAAACACATAGTGCAGCGTTTCCAACATTTGGAGTAACACAAACGAATCAAAGTTTGAATCGCGAAGCCTCATTTCTGCGTCAAGAATCAGAAGAAATACTGCTCGACGACTATTTGGATGATGGTCAACTTTTGCCGAAATCTCGACAGATATCGAAAGCCTCCGTAAATCCGGATATATTCAATGAGTCCACTAGCTCAAACTACAGTCGACCTGTTTTCACACCGAGAGCTCCAGTACTACGACCTTCTCCAGAACCTGCTGTAACTCCAACGCAGTACTCTCTCGCGCCAGCCGCACAGAAATTTTCTGTGCCGGAGTATACTCCGTCCAAAGCGAAACAGCCTGCTAGTGCAGCTGCTCCGGTCGGGAGTGGTGCACTGTTCAGCACTGGTACTACCGCGGCCGCTGCGCCAACAACACCTAGAACTCTTCCCAATAAGTACGATTTGAAACAACCCGTTCCTCCAGTAGTGACGAAAATTCTCTTACGCGACGATGACAATCCCTGGAGATCAGAACTTGTAACAGTCCCATTCGCTGTGAAATACTCCTTCCAGCCAATAAAGACAACAAAAAACACTATGTTTAGTGTGCCGGATAAGTTGAATCAAACGCGGCTTACACCACCAGCTAAGATTGACTACGAAGCTGCCGCTGTGGTCAATAGTGAACTCTTGGGAAAACAGAAGGATGCGCTACTGAGTAGCAGTAAGAAAGCACGTGCAAAGTCTCCGGTTGCAGATTTGAAGTTTAAGATTGATAGTGTGACGTTGCCGACGGTATCGTTGGAGGATCATTTGCTACTGTCGTATCCAGGGTTTGGTAGTAGCCATGGTCATGTTGAGAAGCGGAGTTACAGTGTGCATCCCGCAGCGAAGCATTCGTCGAGGACGATTGCCACGTCGAATAGATACCGAAGTCACAGCACAACTGTGCGAAGGGATGGTCGCAGCACGACGCGGACAACACAAATCGCTCCCGATCCATACGTGGAAAGTCACATTGAGAATGCAAGAAAAGTTTTGAAAGTCGAGAAATCGCCAACGCCGAGTTTGGGACGATCAATAACGCCGCTGTATGACGACAGGAAAGTCGTACCAGATGTCAAAACATTACCTGCGTTCCAGACCGGAAATATTCCCAGCGTCAGAAACGACGCCTTGTCAGCATCCGCGAATTTTCCATCGAGAGTGTACTCGTTACAATCGGGAAACTATTTTCCATCAACAGTTATACCGTTGGAACCGTTGTTGTCGCCCCTTTTATCCAGTCCATTACCTGAAATATTAGTCGACGAACACAAGAGTTCTTCCCCAAACGTATTCGTAGATAAAATTGGCGTCAATGACGCTGCAGTTTCTGCCGACGCAGTCGAAAGTGGGCCCGAAATGATACTACAGGAGTCCAATACGACCATTGCGTTTAGCGAGAATAAGGTTGAACCACCAACGAAACTAGCCGCCATAGCCGCGAAGGAAGTTCAGGAACGCGAGCAAAGACTCGCAAAAGAAGCAGCATTGGCGAAAGAAATTGCAAATGGAACTTTCCTAAAGAAACCAGCACTTGAGTTCCATCCAACCGGGCCGCAAGTACGAGACAAAAAGATGAACGCTTTTGTTTTCACACCACGAGTTGTACATCGCGGAGCTCTTGAAGGTAGCACCTTAAAAAGTTACTACATCAAAGACTACAACGATCATACAGGCGGTTTCAATCCGAAACTTGAAACACGGGTTAAACTTGAGGATGTCACATTGAAAAATCTGGATATCAAATTGGAAACCCCGGAGTTGTTACATGCGGAGTGGGGTGAAGCCGTGAGAAGGAACCGTGAGAAGGCCGGTGGCAAAGTGAAAACCAGTCGAGAAATGGCAGCCCAGCATGGATTACGAATCGCGAGTTTGGGCACGAGAGAAGACGACGGAAACGAACCTGTGCGATCGGTTTCGGTTTCACCACCGAGACTCTTTCGACAAGTGGCACAGCAGGATCATGATACCAGTAAAGGCACAACTGATGCTGCTGGGATAAGTTTCACGGCGCACAAGAGTAAAATGATGACAGCACCGCCTGGTATAGCTATAAATGATTTGAAAGCGGGCAAGATTGGGAGCAAAACGACGAAAATCGAAAAGATTTCATTTCGCAGCTCAAAGTATCATTTTGAATTTCCGGATGCTATGAAGACGTCAGTATCGTTGGCGGAAGCAGCGAAGAAAGATCCAAAAAATCCATTGAGACGAAGCTGGAAAATGTCGGATACTAAGACAAAGTTGGAAAAGAACAAAAAATCGGATAGTAGCGCCACGGGTAATAACGGAGCTCAGATTCTTGGAAACGCCACGGAGGCAGATTCTCGAGCACAGACTTTTCGTGAAAATTTGAAAACAGCAAATTTAGAGCAATTGAAAAATAGCGACATCCTCGGTCAAGAAGTTTTAGAAAAGACTTCGGTCCGTGACTCGTCCGCGAAAAGCAGAGGCGCTGGAAAGAATAAGAAATCTTCCCCTGATAACACGGCAAACAAAGCTGTTCGAGACGCCATGGCGAACAAAAACAATAACACAATTACAGATGAACTTGCGTTGACCGAAAGTACAGTGGTTCCAATGAGCAAAAGGGTTGATGCAGATGGCAACAGTAAAAACGAAGCGAAAAATATGATCATTGCTCCTGTACTTGGAGTGGGTCCAATGAAACCAATGGCCGCACAGACATCCCGCGAAGACGAGAATATGATAACAAGCTTTACAAATGCGAATGCACCTGTGAAAAAACGAGTGTCTGACAACAGTCGATACGAATTTCTGAATGAGCACATGCAAAACAACGCCAAAAACAACGACGACGAAACAGCCGATCCAGCCTCTGCCCCCGTAACACCGGCAGCACCACCACCTGTTGTTGTAGCCACCACCGCTGGCAGTGCCAGCGGAACCGGTAAAAGTCCCTTACTCACAAGACAGCAAAATGCAGACCAGCTGAACAATAATTCGAGCCACGCAAGTCACGTTCAACAACCCGATTCGAAAAAAACGCCGTACGACAACTCGAGGACAAACAGTCCAACGATTATGTCGACATCGCCGTCGAATATCCCTGAGCATGGCATGAGTGGCGCAAAGCGAAACAGGTCATTATCGGGCAGTCGGTCAAAATTGAATTTTAGTCCATCTAGAAGTTTCTCGTCTTTCGAGGGCGGTGCACTCGGCACAAATGAAAGGCAAAATCCATTGGAAACAACGTCGGGAACATCCAGTAGCGATAACTTGGATCATGGTGATCGAAACTACGTCAACTACTTCTTGGATACGCCTAGGAAGCTTACGCTTCCAGCAACGCATGCAAGAATCAGCTTCCTTGATAATTTTGGTCGGAATCTTTTGGCTGAACAGGAGAAACTCTTGCAGCATGAAAGGAATGTTTCAAAATATCATTCGAAAACTATGGTTGATAACACATCATTCAGTAGTGGCAGTACTAGAGAGGCCGCGAAACAGCATAGTAGTATGCAGAGCGGCACTGCCGCCGGCACTGCCGGGGTGATTGCTGGAGCCGGGGCCGCGATAGATGGAAATCCACTTGGTATTTTAGTACCATTTGGTAATGTATTGGGAAAGCCGGGAACACCAAGCCCGCTGCACAAGTCAAATGATCAGCAACAGAGAACTCTTTTTACAATAACAACAGTTCGAAAACCCGCTATCTTATTGCCAGAACAGAAACTACAAGAATTTAACAGTCGTGTAAAAGATGCCGGGAAGAATGCTATGGGAGGATTAAGTAGTTTCAATTACAACTTACGAAGAAGTTGACGTTTGCTTAGAAACGAACTGTTGTTTGACTCGAATGGGCTATAGATTTTTCCGCAGCTTGAATCAAAATTTTGAAAGGTAGATAACTTGATTTTTCAGTGGAGTCTGGTGTCGAGATCCAAAATCTAGGGCAGTAGTATTGGAAGTCGTGTTTCTGTTGAAAATTATGTGTTTGTTCGTTTTCGTGTGGAATGTGTGGCTGAATTTTGAGAGGGAACATTCAGTCTGAAGAAGCAATTGTGAGCGTTCAGAATCTGTTAAATTTATCTGTATTGGTCAGGGCCGCGTAGATCTTTTATCAAAAGATCTATTAGATAATTTTTCAGACAAATCAAAGGGTTGTTATCATATGAGTTGTTTAGTATGTGATTCAAAATATTTGAACATGGCTACCTTCATCGGAGAAGTTGTCGCATGGGTACAAGCAACTTCCATTAGTTGTTTGATTATTCATCTATTCGTCAATTCTTGTCAATTCTCTTTCATTGTCGCAACATCTGCAGAGCAAGGACCAGATGAGACAGTATTGTCGTCGTCGTTGGGACGTGATGTTTCGTCGATGCGAATTCCTTCGTTCAGCGATAGCGAAAAATCCATCGAAAGTGCAAGTCGTTATAATCTTAACAGTGGAAATGTTGATGTTGTGATAGCGTCAGGAGAGGTCGGTACACAAGCGCCAGATCTGCAGGAGAAAGTAGCTGTAGAAATTTTCGCCAATGGGGACGTCGACAGTTACGTCAACGATGACAGCATGATAGTAGACAAGGAGTTGAAAGATGATAATTCCGTGGCCTTGAGGGATGATCACAATATGATAGATTCTTTTCTCACGCATCGAAGTACTAGTAGTATATTACGAGTCGACGAAGATCATTTGGCAAACAGCGATTATCGTTTACTCGAAAGTCCAGGAAGCGACGAAATTGATATAAATAACAATGGCACCAGTGATATTGAAACTTCCGACAAGAATTCTAAGCACAATTTTGAGAAGGTATGTAAAAAGTTGTCTAATGAGTACGCGGATTTGTTGCGCAAGAAACACGTTGTCTTTGAGGACCTGAAGAGAGTAGCAAGATTGCTGCACGCACATGCAAAGCGAAGACTGGCCGAAGCACAGGAAACTACGGTCAACTGTGCGCTACCAGGTATCTCGAGCGCAACAGTGATAGCGCAAATAAAAAAATTTGCAACTGGAGAATGGATGCTCGAGGTCGCTAGTGGTAAGATTTGTGCGGACGACGTTGGAAAGAAGATTTTAGAATCAAAGGTCGAAAGTGTTGCAGGCTCGGGTAGTCATTCAGGAGGTAATAAGAAGGGTGGTCACGAAGGTACTGCAAAAGCTAAAAAGGAACGATTTCTATTTGAAGTAGCTGAATTAGTAATCGATGGTGGTGGAAGTATCTCCAACGTGGACAGTGAACTAACAGAGTATCATGCGTTGTGGACACAGGATGATGAGAGCATTCTTTCGAAATTCGTGAATGAACCTGCAGCACTGAGTGCTGCAGAAAAACAATCTAAACATGACCCTAATCTGATACCGTCTGGATCGTCACATATTGTTGAAGGTGATATCATGGTGGACGATGATGAGTTAGCGCTTACAAGCAAAACTTCAAATAACAGTAGTGCCATGTTACAATCCTGCAGGAAGAATAAGCACGCTGCATATTGTTTGTGGCCTAACAACATTTGGGTATATTGCATGGATCCCCAAATGGATGCATGGCCTAAGCGTTCTTTCGAAAAAGCACTACAAATATTAAAGAAAGGGTTCGGGAATTGTCTAACCTTCAGAAAAATCGAAATTGACCCGAATGATCATAGCAAATGCTCGGAGTCAGTGTCGGTTCTGGTACGAACGCCGACAGATAGTGGTTGCAGTGCACATGGCGGCCCGCCAATGCATGGGATACGGCACTACATAAACTTACAAGCGGCTGTCATAACAGGAAAAACGGCAACAGGCTGTCTTACGGTCGGTAAAGTCTTGCACGAAATTCTCCATTCATTGGGAATAGGTCATGAACAGAAGAGACCGGATCGTGATAATTTTCTGACGATACATAAGCAAAATGTCCCATCTGACTTGTGGTCTGAATATGAAATCGATCAAAATGCCGGGACAGACCTACCATATGACTACAAAAGTATAATGCAATATGGATATAATTTTTTTGGAGATTTAGACCCCAAAACGGGCGTTTCAAAGCCGACAATGACAACAATAGGCGATGATCCAACGACTTATGCCGAATCAAAAAACATCTTGGGGCAGTCAGAGGGCTTGGACGGGTATGATTGGCTGCAATTAAAAAAGGCATACGGATGCCCACATCATCCTAATCCGTCGTGTCCAATGGAATGTCAGGAGGCGTATTGTAAGAGTGGTGATGGCAGCAATCATGGACGAAAAGTAGAGTATATTCACAGTGCCCAGACAAACTATTGCACCAGCTTCTGCATGAAAGATCACACTGGCACCGCATATTGTGGCGTCGGAATAGATTATCGAAAGCATGGAAATTATGATTGTAGTGCTTGTAGTGAAAAATGTAATGAAGCCCAGTGTACGTGTCATAACGGTTGGACAACATCGCATGATTGGCAAATTGGCGGAAGGAAAACAAAGCAGGGATTATCTTATGGTCTGTGTGGATTTCATTGCTCGCCGCAGTTTGAGCATGCGACCAGTGTTGGAACACCGCGACACGCACGTTATTGTGGCAAAGGCGCAGCACACATAGCAGCAGGGAGTATAGATTGTCATCAATGCAGCAGTTGCGATGTGCATTCGTGTACGTGTGCATCAGGGGAAGAGAGTGTCACAGGAAAGGCTAATGGAGGCAGTCCTGTGGTTGGTAAGCCAGATGCGAATGGTCACGGATTGTGTACGCAATGGTGTTCGCAGCCATACAGTGGTAGAAGATACTGTGGATGGGGTAATGATTATCAGGTAGGGGATAGCAGAGATTGTAGGAGATGTAGATGGTGGTGATCTTAGACTTTTCGGTATAGAAATCAAAAGAACTTTAATCATTTTTCTGCAATTTGAATCGATGTGGAAGTATTAGTCTGGAGTCTGTTTGGTTGGTTCCGTAGGAATGCCAATGCCAATGACCAAAAATCAGACTGTCAAACATCATTTTTGGTGCCAGTAGCAGTGAGTTCTATGCAGCAAGTGTTCTTCCGACATATAGAAATTGTTCAGTCTTGATGTGAATCTCTTTGGTTCCGGTCCGTTTGATTTTCAGTTGGGTTTCATTTTTTCAAATTGCAATGTGTTCCTTCTGAATCTTTTTCAGAATTATTTGATCAGTGATGTTAGTGAATTTAGATGAATCAACAGAACAATGAGAATTTGAACAGAGTCACAGGAGCGGAGGAGGTCTCAACATGTAATCTCTGAAGAATATGTGCAATCCTCCTCATCCGACACCAAAGACACCTTGGTAGTGATCTTATAGCAGATTTATAGAGTGGCGGTTATTTTTTGTCGATTCGGAATCTCGATCTCATCCGGCGATCGCGGCAATTTGTCAAACGTTGATTTGGTGTCAACGTCAGCCTATGAAGGGTGGTGAGTGGCAGAAAATGGAGTTAGCCATGACCGAGAGTGCTGGGGGAAGCAGTTCTAGTAGTTGTTCAGGGAAGGAAATCCCGAGATCATGTGGAATACGAATTACTATTGGGTCTGAAATTCGGAGCGTAACAATGGCTCTGGAACAGCATGATGACCTTCGATTCGCGTCGAAAACTATGAAGGTTGCCACCAGTCAATCTCGTCAGCGCGCGCCGTCTAGAAACAAGTTGATCAAAACAAAGATAAGGCGTGGCGTTGGCAATACCATGGACTTTCGAAAAGTAGTGACGGCAAGTCCTATAGGGATGCTAGGAGTAGTGATGACAGTTGTTGCCGTAATGTTAGGATCACATTCAGCTGTTGCCAAGCGGCGAAATGCGGATCCATGGGGTTCTAATGCCAATAATTACGGAGGTGGGAGCAACAATTACGGCTGGGGTAGTGGTCCTTCTGGTGGGGGGAACAGTAAGTATGGTAGTAACAACAACAATTACAACGGGAATAGCTACAGTGATAACAACGGAAAACCCTATAATAACAATAACAATTATAACAACTACCAACAAAACCAGCCTAGTAACAACTATAACAGTAATAACTACAACAACAATAACTACGGTAACAATAACTATAACAATTACAACAACAATCAAGTTTCTATACCCAAACAGCAACAGCAGGCACAACCTTCTTACAATAATTACAATCGGAATAATTACAATCCATCTCCAGGACCACCTATACCCCAATCAGCGCCAACAGCAGCAACCAGCGGCAACGACGACGAAGCCCCTTCATCAAAAGACGATTCCACTGGTTACAAGGAAATCGTTGAACAATACCTAACCAAATCCTGTAAATTTAGTTTTCTCCCAAAAGATTTATCCCTTCTTAGTTACATGAGTTCCACTACGGGGGAGGTGAATGTAGGTGATGTTTTCGGTATCCCACGACCGGTTAAAAGAGAAAAGATACGGATAAAACCAGCGAATAATGCAGAAAGAGGAAGTGCGAGCTCACAAAAAATGATGCTGACGGTATAGTTGTTGGGGTGGGTTGATTTGTAAATTCCAATTTCCTTAAAGCAATCTATATTGGACGCGTTAGATTCCCTTTTGATTAATTTCTGATGAATTGAATGATGATTGCCAATTGTAAACTTCAAAAACTTTACACAGGTATCTGTAGAACTCCACCGGGAAGCATCTGAAGAGCTGAAAGTGTATGTAATGAACAAAAAACGCGAAGTTGTACTTCGATCAACAACAGTCTTTGGGGCTGGGGGACAAGACTCAAAACATTTATTGCAAGGAGTCATTGATGCACACACATACTATCTGGTCATCGAATCCGATGGAGAGAATATAATGGAAAATATTGTGTCTGATGCAACTACAGGTGAAACAAGTAGTCTAGAGACTTGTCTACCAGTAAGATTAGATGTTGCCGTAGTTCCATTTAGTGAAGCTCCGAATTATTGGCCTATGCAATGTCCGAGGAAAAATATTGAACCACCGAAAAATTTTTCTGGAGGGTTATTACCGGGGAAATCGTATATGCATATATTGGGTGTGGAGTTTTGTGGGTTGATATCAATTAAATTCGGAGATGATCGATGTGTAAGTGGGAAAAATAAATTGGAATTGTCATTTGAATTCTGCATAGTAATATCTGACAAACGAAACAGAACTCATAATCAAAATCATATCTAACAGGTCAATCTTCAGTTATTTCGGAGGTCAGAAATCGGATGCAGATGTTATATTGGACGACAAAGTTATTGAATTGGATAGCAGACAAGGAACAGTCGAGAAAGCTTTTGAAAATCCGGAGAATCTACCTGCACCCTATACAGTGCTTCTCGATAATTCCTATGTCGGAGGGTTGACTGGTATGCTTTCCTACTGATTTCGATTTTGTCAAACTTGTCAAATCAAATTTGAGAGAGGTAATGACACAGTGTGCTGAATCAAAATTGAAAACCTCAGCCACGTCACAAAGGCTTTCACACAACAACGTGATCAATATCTACAGGTTTCTCCCGTAAAATCTGGTCCGTCGTTATTCAAGTACCAGCAAGATTGCATCGTTTTGCCAGATTTTTCTACAAAGCAAATTTCCGATTTGGAACAGTTCCAATGCAATTGGTGTTGGAAAGATTTGAACTCGATGATCCAATCGATCCGGATGCGCAAGTTCCGCAATGTGATAGACAGTGTTTTGGCGGGGTATTATTCGTTTTGCATTGATCTGGATGCCATTTGGGTTATTTATGTGCAATGAAAGTTGATGCAGAAATATCTATCATGATCGCAAAAATATGCATTGTCATTCTCGATTGTCGCAAGGTCTATCTCAAAAAGTAAAATCCACAAATGTTAAGGTTGGTATAAACAACGGACAAGTCCTTGACCATGCAGTACCTTCAGGATTCAAGTACAAAGTTTGGCTACTCGTTGGCAATGTCGATGTTGCATGGGTTCCTTTGACATCGAGCAAATGTCTGGAATACGATTTGTATTACCGAGTGAGTTATGAAGAGAAACTAACACCGTTTGAATTAGGTATTTGTTTGAGTTAGTTGATAAATTATGTTGTTTTGAAAGAAGTTTAGTTCTGAGATCAAATGATGTATGAAGCACAATGAGTTGACCGGAGGACAGCAGGCTGATGATAGAATTTTGCAATTAAGCATCATCTGGAAAACGTAAACGCAGGTCCTTCCGCATGGATGTGCAAACATGCCACATTACCAACTAAACTTGTTCAAGAAAACTCATGGAATACGGATGCAACGGTGCACACAGTGCATGGAAAGATAATAAATCTTAGAGATCATTTTGGATTTCCGAGGGCTGAAATTAATCACATGGAACACGATATCGATATTCAGGTTCGTTTTTGGATTGAAAGTCTACACTTTTTGGTTGAATGTCTGCGCAGATCATGACGTTTGAATTTAGAATTTTGCATGAGAGAATTCCGTCTGGATTCACATTCAACAATATCCTGTATTATCCACACAAACAGGTATCAGAACCATCTCTGTTCCGTGTGTCAATTTATCAAGCAGCTAGTATCGACGTTCATATGAAGTTGTACGATAGTTCCGATCGAGAATATTGTCGCGCAGTGAAACATCCGGGTCATACGGGTGGGAGAAAGAGAACCACATTATACTGCAAATTGGACGTAGCGAAATATCGATTGAAATTTTTCGCCTACTATACCCTCGGCGGTTTGCATCCATGTCAATATTTTCAGGTATAGTGTCATTGTTGGGCAATAGCAGTTTTGGATTTTGTGAATTCTTTGGTTATAGCAAAGTTGTCCATCAAGATATGTTGACCCGGCATGCCAATTTATTCAACACAGCATGCGAAAAGCAAATTCCGAAACAATTGACAGACCCAAATCTCCCTCAAACCCCTTTCTCTGATCCCAACATCTACAATCGAACAATGCAATTCTCCCACTCTACCAGAACAGAATATCCAACAACTCCAAATCCGAGAATCCAATTTCCCACGTTGGTCTGCGTTCCAAGCACCAGTCACCTTCAGTTCACAAAAAATGCCGGAAAAGAAAATCATCTGGCAACAAAGTCTTACCGTCACACCACAAGATATGGCACGACGTCCATATTTGAAATTAGGCGTTCATAGTGATTTTGTCACGGCTGATTTCCGATTTTCCTTGGTTGACAAAACTTCGAACAAGGAACTGTTGGAGCCGATTCTGGTAAGCAATGGATATAGCAATTTGGTGGAATTGGGTAGTGTCGAGCAGTTTCTACAGGAATCAGATGATTATGGTCGAGCAAATACATTTACGACGTACGAATACGATATAAGATTGTATTATATTGCGGGGCAGTTGAAAGATCAGAGTGGGAATGTGGTAACGATGTGTCCGAAAGTGCAAGTAGATTTGAGAAAAGTTTTTAGGTATTGCTATTGAAGAAGTTTTGTTTGAATTTTTGTGATGTGTTGAAGCCTAAGCAAGAACGCATAATCTATTATCTGATGCCAATGTGAAACACGTTTCAAATCGTTTGAAAAAAATTCAACAACGATCAAATCGGTCCACACAGATATGACGAAAACAACGATCAAATCGGTCCAAATGGTTCTCTCGATATGAATCCCTTCCATCGTGGACTTCCTCAAGATGTGAACCATCTCGATTACAATCATCAGCACGACCCCACATCCCTAATCTTCGGCAATGAAGTAAATGCCAATGACCAGGACGCAGTTTGGCTGTGTAAAGTAGGTATACCAAGTTTTCCGATGAAATTGAATCCACATATGGGGGAACAGGTGGTGATGGATTCAGTTTTCATGATTCCTGTGGACGGGGAAATCTATACGAACATTTATATACCAGAAGAATTCTTATTGAAAGTTTATGCTAGTGGGCCTAATGGCGTGATGGAAATGGAAGTTTCTAGAACGAATTCAGGTTTTGGGAATTTGTGTTTGTTGGTTGTTGGTTCCTTGTATAGTTTCTTCTGGGGAGTTTGGCACAATTTACTCTGAGTCTTGTGTTGATGAAGAGTTTCTGTCACATCCTCGGAGAAAAATTGAAAGTGTTTAGAAATTTATTCAGGTAACGTACCACCAAATCAAGTTGCTCCAGTTTGGCAAGTGTATGACAAAGAAAGTGGCGATTTCATGGCAGTGTTAGATCCTAGTGAGCAACAAAGAAGTTTCAGTCTTGTATTCAGGAGTTTGCATCGAGGTAAGGATATAGCGGTGATCGTGGTTGAGCATTTAGCAAAGTTTGTATTGAGTTACTGATGACAGCAGGTAAGTTTCGAATCTATACATGAATAATTCTGCTCCCAATCGACAAAGTCAAATCGACCTTTTCCCGACCATCAAACATAACAGGTGTCGGCGCAAACAAGTTCTCCCCATGTCCAAAAGCCCGAATCAACATCGTTCTTCAGCCGCATTCCACGACACCAATTTGTCCTTGGGTCGGACAACTTGCTACAGCAGCTGATAATGACATTAACCAAAACACGATTAAGCAATCGAAATCGTCAGATCATTGGGGAGATGTATTGCAAGATTTGATACCGAGCGAATTGAGCGGCGGATTCTATACAAATATGTATAACAGTGTAAGTCGGGGCGTCGATTCCTTGTTGGGTGAGGACTACAATCCGACACAGAGTAGGATGTTCTGGTATTGTTTTGTGATAGTTTTGTGGAAATTGTTTGTTGCTGGCAGAACTAGGGTTGGAATGATTTGAAAAAGTTTATTCAAAATTCATTGAAACACAGTGTTGACGCAATTTTCCGAAACTCAAATACAGGATGAACGCTGTCATGAAACCGAAAGAAGTGAAGTTCTCTGCAAAGTCGACAGCGTCATTCCGACTGGAAGCGACAATTCAACCGCCATGGTTGCCGTTGAAGATTGCATTGTATCAACAAGATGCCATGTTAGAAGGGGCTTCGGTATTGATTTGTTTGTTGGGAGGCTTTTTAGAAATAAATTGCATGACAAATTGAAAGTGGATTTCTTTTGCGGTCTGCACAACCCCACCGGGTCTGTCGCGAAAGTTATCAACAAAAAAACAAACAGCTGAGTTACGAATCTACACCACCACTGGCCGTTGCTGAACCAGTTGAAGGACGATTGTTATTGATGATGTCCAATTTGGAAAGCGGGAATTACGTTTTACGATTTGCATCAGCGCATAGCTCGAAACAGAAGGACATGAGTGACGGAATCTGTATATGGTGATTTTTGAGTACGGATATACTGTCTAGTATACATAGTCTTATTTCAACTCGAATTCATTGACGTTCCAGTACACAAAACATTTGTGTGTTCAGCAAGTGCAAATGAATTTCTACATCGGAAACAAAATTCCAGGCTCCCATATCAGTGTGAATGTTGATGCAAGTTTAAAGGACGACAGGAAACGCGATGAAATACGACAAGAACTTGTAAATGTACCGGATCTGCAACCAATCATTCCCTTCCCAGCGCATTTCAATCAGGTATTAGAATTAGTGCATTTTGGACATAGGTATACCAGAAAATTGTGAATGTCGGCGTATCGATTCGCAAGATGATCAGATGATATCTGTCTTCGTAAGATGCAGTAGTCTTCGAGGCCCGGATTCTCAAATCGATTCACAAATTTTCAGGTTGGTATGTTTGATCCCCGTGTACATGCAGTTACGACCGGTATATATTCGTTCCCAGCGAAATCCGACGCAGGAGACAACAGTATTTGAATTATTCAGTTTGATTTGGGAAATTGTGCGAAATTCTTGAAAACTGTTTGTTGGTTTTGAATCCGAGTTCCAAAATGTCTAAATCGAATTCGCATCCATATTCTAATCCCCACAAACAAAACACAGTGGCAGTTGGTTTTGTGTCCGTTTCAGAACCAACGATTTTCCGTCTTATGGGTGAGCCAGCAGATTTAGTGGACGTTGTTTCGCATATCACTGTAACAGACGCAGGTAGCAATTCGGTTGTGGCACGGTCAGAAGATCAATTGAGCAGCACATATGTGGTCTTGAAAAAGGGGAATTACAAGGTTTGTGAGCTCTGTTTGTTGAAAAGTGGTGAATTCAATCAGTAGTCGCTCAGTTGCGTGAAAATTTCTGTCGTGGATCAGCTGTGCATGTCCAAGAAAATGTGCAAGCATTGCGGATTTCCAAAATGTCCACAAACACACAAAAACAGATCACAATGCAAGCTCATGTAGCATTCCTGGTAACATTCGGATTCCTAACTCTGAATCGAGCCAAACAAGACATTCAATTCCGGTCCGGAGCAAACTGTCCAAACACCGTGCAACATTCCTCCATGCCACCGGATTTTACGAAAAAATATTGGCATATAGGACCAGAGAAAGTTTTGGTGGCGCAGCAAAATCAAAAAGAGATTACAAGAATTCCAGTAGAATTCAAAGTTCCAAGCGTTTTGTATTTGGAAGGAGGAAGTGATTTTATGGTCGATGCACCCAGAATTGGAGTCAAAGTTGCTGAAGGTATCTTTTTGGGCCAGTGGTTTCGTTGTAAAGTGAGTTCAGTCTTTGGTAATTTGCTGTTTGCACAGTCGATCCTATTCGAAAACGTCGCGAAAAAAAACCTCTCGATCGCCACCTCGTTCGACAGTTGTGCCGACAGCACAACATCGAAATCATGTAAAAGTCTGATATCACTTGTTTCATTCGTTCGATTTTCACACAGTCAGCTCAGAGCGACTTCTGCGTTTGCAGGACGCACAATGGCAACGAATCGGAATACCAATCGGCATCGAAGGGATCATTCGTTCAGCATTAGATGAAGCCTTTGGCGGCTGCTAGGCAGCGATCCAACACTTGTACTCGGTTTGGAAAATTTTAATTGTTTCACAACAGATTCTAAATTTTCCGCTAATCACAGGTGTAATGACTGGAGAGCAACGAGGCCGCTCAAACAAACTCCAAATTGAACTCGGTGTCGGAAATTACGATGTCATCATCCAACAAGCTCCCAGCGCGATCCAGAATGAATTGCCACCACATTGTTTAGAGATGAATTTTGTTGCATATGCAAGTCCATTGCATAAAACATCGGGATTGATTGAAAGTGGTGATTCAGGAATTCAGCAACCACAAAGTGCAGCAGGACAGAAAGAAGCAGAGATCTTGAAACAAGATGAACAGGTTTTGATTTTGTTGGATGTGATTATATCGTGATATGAGATTCGTCGGGCGTGAATAATCAATAATCCGCGACCTGAGGTCTGAGTTGGAGAGCAGATAACACCTGTCCGGATGATCAACGGTTACGTCCCTGTTGAAAAGGTTCCAAATGAAATTGTCATCGCATTCAACGCAAAATAGGTAACATCAAATGCAGCATGTGATGATCCAACAGCACAACCATTACCAATTGATTTTGGACCATATGGAAATAGTGAAATGATTGGAGGCCCAATGGATTCAAGTGGAAGAATGTTAATCAGAGGTCGTGTTATGTTGACAGATATGCATGATGGTAGAAAGAAAGTTTGGATGGATTTGCCTGGTATTATTTGGATTTGATGATTGTTTGATTGCTCGATGTAATTTGGGATCGGAGACGACATCCGTGCATTTTCATCTTCTGGCCATTTCTCGAGTTCTTTCCCGTTTGTTCTCGATAGTTTGTTTCGTTCTGGATCGATTTACATTCATTGGCCTTCCTTTCATCTCTCATCTTCTCAATGAGATGCAGCGTAAGATCGGTTGTCTCAAACTTGCAACCGCCGACTTTTTTCGTAGGTTTCTCGGGCCGTTTTATCCGCGTATGTCTGCGTCCTTCTCCGATCGTACATTGCTCCTTCTTTGGTCGCTGCATGTACGCATTTCCACGTCCCACACCGCAAGTGGTAAAACCAGCAGGCCACTTCCTCTGCTTCGTCCTCGCAACTTGAATCGGTGGTTCCAGCGTCTTGTCATTGGTATTGCTACACGCGCATCAACGAGAAGCGAAGAAATTGCAGAACATGCATTTCCGGGCGTTCTGGCACTCGTGGTAGGAACGGGTCGATACCTGTTTTATTTTGGAAACACCTTTCCCGATTTGAAAAGCCTTCGTTCTCCATGGATATTATATAGTCTCGTTAGTGTCTGAACATTGCTGGGACGCACCCCTCAACGTGGCCGGTCGTAACAAGAATGCAATCCTCTTATGAGGGTTTTGATCTGGAAAATATCTGGAACTCTTGCGGCTGCTCCAACTGTTTCCAACACAACTCTTCCAGCCTTGACTAGTTCTTCCGGATCACAGGTTTTGGCATAGTAAATGTCATTCATTCTGGCGAGTTCATTTCCACCTTCAAATCCCGGGCCAACTGCATTGCGCAGAATGTGCACGCACCTTAGCATCTGATTCGCATCGCCGTCTCGTACTGTTGTTGTCTGAATTTTACAAGTCGTGATTTTCTTGCCAGGTTTGATGCGACAGGCATTGGTGGTCGCATGATTATAGCGTTCTGCTTCAAAATTTGCCAAACATGGAAAATGTTTAACAATGCATCAATGAACGCTCCTTTTTGCTGCATTTCCAGGTATGGCCATTTGCCAATCTCTCACTTTCCAATTCCGACACTCTTTGCTTGGTATACCAAAAATCCGACGCCTTTTCCAAAAGTTTCCGAAGTTGGTCGTTCATATCGTCATTCGTAGCTGCGTACTTATCCGTCTCGATCCAAGCTCCATCCACATTTTTACAAAAGTAGATGTGAAGACGAGATCTTTCATCTGTTTTTTGTTTCAAGTTGTGATAAACTTTATGCATGGGGTAACATCTCATGAGGCAATTG
>Ga0099797_100188_pt1 | contig 40345 bp, 22 predicted proteins | sample Uncmet_Sort48C_1_FD_89871 | JGI IMG/M metagenome (GOLD analysis project Ga0099797, IMG submission 89871) | Marine eukaryotic communities from CALCOFI LINE 67, Pacific Ocean - C012_Sort48C_1 | ecosystem: Environmental > Aquatic > Marine > Oceanic | place: Pacific Ocean: Monterey Bay | collected... | reverse complement strand
GATGAATAATGAAAAGAATAAAAAAAATAATACTAGTAATAGTCAATCTAATAATAATAATAATACGAAGAAGAAGAAAAAAAAAGAAAAGAAAAACAATGAGATGATCGCATCAAATGATTTGGAATCGAGAACGAAATTTATATTAGATCATTGCAATACAGTATTAAATGTAAGCGATACTAACGCTGATCTTATTCAAGGAAACAAAAAAACTATTAGTAATGAAACAAAGACAAATTATGCTTTAAATGAAAAAGGAAATAATCTGGATGATCGAACAAAAAAAGTACTCGAAGATTGTAATGAAATTTTAAGTATGAATAGAATAGAAACAAAACGTGTTACTGTTGAGGAAGGTTTGGGTGAAAAGCTCACCGTAGGTATTTTAAATGATGATGATGATGATGATGATGCCAAAAAAGAAGTAGAAGACGTCTTGGATGCTGATAATATTCTAGAAAGAGCACGCCAAGCCTTAAATAAAGCAACGGAAAACATTTTTGAGAGCAACAATATTGACATCAACAAGGATGAAAATATGATAAATGATGATAGCAAAGATGAAATTAGTGAGAAACTAACACCATCTATCAAATCAATTTATAATGAAAATAATGATTTAAATATCGATGCAAACGAAGTGGAACAGAATTTTGAAAATATTTCTATTTCTCGTTCTTCTTACAATGGGGATGAACAGGATCTTAAAAGACTTGACGAAGCATTAAGAGAAACTGTGCGACGAGGTCTATTTACGTTTTAAAAAGAAACAAGATAAAAAATACGAAGTATTATGATAATACATCTCATGTCATTTATTACACAAATACGAAGTACATACACAGTAAAATCTAAATAATCTATTGATGATAATCGACCATATTTATATTTTTTATAATCTAAAAAATTTATGATACGAAGTATTTTTGTACCCTAAACATATATGATACAATACGTATGATACTCCTAGAATTTGTACAAGGTACCGCGAGAGAGTAATTGAAAAAAAAAAAGCACACACACTCGCTATGATACGAAACCCACATATCTCTTAACAATTTTTACCCAACTTTATAGGGACACACTATTTTTATCAATCATTATCACCACCACCACCAACAATATCTTCACCACTACCATCAGTATTGTTATTATACTTCAGACTACGTACAGAACTATGTTTCTTCATATCTTTTTCAGGTGGTGGTTTGGGTACAAATACTTTCTCCTCCTCATTGTTACCATCTCCGGTGCTAATTAATGAATTTAAGTATTTTTGTTGGCTAGGTGTTATAGCACCCCTACTTGCTAAAGATACAATACGGTCTAATAAACGATCTCGAACAAGTGAATTCATCATGGATGGATCTGTTTCACTATCATTATTTGTCATTTTATTTACTGCGGGGGATGCATCCATTTTCTCGTTTTTCTTTGACTTAAGTTGAGGTGGAGTTAGGGACTCTGTTTTGAATTTATCTGATATCACATGGCTCTTAGACTTATTTGGTTTCAGCTTGCCAGTGCTACTATGTTTATTTCGAATCATTACATTCGGTTTTGGACGACCATTTGATGATTCCAATCGTCTTTCCAATATACTTCTATCTGGTGTAAATGGTTTTAATTTAGCAAGACTTGCGGATGGACTTACTGGTGGTGGTTGATTCTTTTGGCTTTTATTAATATTGTTGTTTGGTTCTATTTTCTTTTTTTCTAAAGCGAAATTATTAACAGTTATTATTTCTTCCACCTCTGGTTTGGTATTTATCTGATTTATATCTTGATCATTTTCTACCTTTTCATTACTATTACTATTAACAATATTATCACTAATTAATAATGTTGTTGTTGTATCAGTCGATGCTTGTATATTATTTGTATTGTTATCCTTAGTACTACTACTACTATTATTGTTACTACTACCATTATTATTATTATTATTATTATTATCATCCTTATCAGTTTGTACGTCTTGAGTTTCTACTTTTACTAATTCTTTTTTTTCAGTATTATTTTTAACGCCCTTTTTTTTCCCTTCAATAGCTTTATTTTTATTTGAACTATTATAATTATTATTATTATCATTATTATTATTATTAGTATCATGACTATCGTTATTACCATCTTCTTCCCCATCTACTTGTTCATTACTATTATCTTGATCTTTCCATATACCAGCTGGTTTAACCCCTTCAATTTGTGGCGTTTCGGAAATAGCAAGCAACACATTTTCAGAATCAACCAATTCTGCAACGAATCCATCTACTGGAAGGACCTTTCCAAAAAGTTTCAAACCAGATACATTATGTTCCGGAAAACGCTGTTTCACAGTTTCAACAAGGTCCATAACTGTCGTGACACCTTCAAAACATGGAATGATAATCCTAGTGCTCGAGCCAATATCAATAGCAACACGTTGAGTTATACATGTATTTTGATCTACAAATCTCATTGCACGTTTCATTCTACGTATAGGTGAACCAAGTGGTTCATCACAAAAATTTATCGGTTTATCACTTCCGCCATCTTTAGACATTAACAAAAACCCATGGTCACCAACACGTGGACTTGTCGCCATATGCAATAGTTTACCAGATACACGAGAACGGTTTGGTTGTTCAATAATAGCATTTCTAGCTGCTGCAATCTTATAGTTATCTTTTTTTAATAATAATAACCCGTCACCACCACCTGTTACTGCAGGTGAGGATGATTCAAAAAATGCAACCTTTGCTTGTATTTTCCTTTTTTCTGGTGAATTAAAATCTGGACTTTGAAAATGTGGTTTAGACGTAGCTGGAGTTTTTGGTTCAAATGTTTTCTTACGTCTATCTATTGTTCCTTGAAATGCTACTCTAGACTTGATCTTTTCCCCTTTGTTATTAGATGATTTTTTAACTCTTTTCTTCGGCATTTTTTAAACAATTTTTTTTATTTTATTGGTTATAATCAATTTGTTAAATAATTATATAATCTAGGTATATATATATATATAGATAGATAGATAGATGTGACTGTAGAATTATTTAGGAAACTGTATTGGATGGATGTAAAATTGTATATATATGTCAAATAAAATGAATTTCTAAATATACTGGTTGTATATATTGTTTTTTGTAAAACTATATATCCCGGATATAGGTGTGGGTCTAAAACGATGGTGGATTTATGTGATTGTTTAACGTTTTTTACTCGTTGTTGTATGGTACTACCTGGTGTGTACCTGGTAGCCAGTAGGTGCTATGTGGGTGTTAGTGTTAGTGTGAGCTTGCGGGCTTTTGTGAGTTTTTTTTTTTTGTAAAGCTACATGTACACTGGTACACACAGGAGAAACAAAAAAATACAAACATAGAGTACATATACATATATATAAAATGTTCTCTTACTCATATATTATATATTTATTTATTTGACAAAGTCGCATGGCTATTGATGGGCTAGCTATCACAAAGGTTTATGGTGTTTATTACATATGATATCTACTATATCATTATTCACTTCGTAAGTTGATACAATATGCATGCATGTGCAGATATACATCCTCTTTTCAGTACACTCCTCGTATACACATTACCCTCCTTATCGACCCCATAAATTTATATTAAATGGATCTTGTTTACCACCTAAATCAGCTGGCCAAAAACATTGTTCAATATTTTGTGTATATGCAAAATGTGCTGCACAATGACGTGTGTTTTGATAATACATAAATATCATCGAGGAAACTGGACCTATAATTAACAAACACGTAATAAATAAATTTCTTGAAATACTTGCTGTTTGCTCTTGTCGGAAACGAAATCCAATTGCTTTGACTTTCAGACAACAACATGGTATTTTACAACACCTTTCGCTTTTTTTTTCTTCATTTTCTTCTAATTCAAACATATAATATGATATAATATCTGATTGCAATTGTTTTGAAAAAAGACGACTAACTAAATCTTCATCTAAATCAGCAATAAAGATAACAGCTACGGAATTTAAAATAATTTCTTGTCCATTTGACAATGCAATTAAATTCCATGTTGATGCTAATATAAACAATATCATAACAAACCAATAAATAGAGACAATTATATTATTTTCACACGAATTTTTTACTGGTCTTAACCCATACAACGTAGAAATATGGTTTTTATTTCCAGAGTAAACTAAGAAATACACTAATGCAAGTAATCCACCTTTACATATAGCTCCAATTTTTATATTCCATGCATTATCTGCACTGTACACCGCAGGTGTAGCGAAATATTTTGTTTGACCCATATTCCCACATACAAATTTTGGTAAAATACATGAAGCCGTTTGATTTTTATCGGTATACCAACGACTTGAACTATCATTATATTTTCGTACTTTACAACATGTATTTATATTTAAATCTTGAGGATAAAACCGAACTAAGTCTTTACACAATGTTGGTATTTTATTCCCTATCACTTCCACAGTCCATTCTTTCTCAATATCATCCGATATGGATAAAACCATGGAAGCAATTGGATACGATTGAACACTTTTTGGTATACGGCTTAATGCATAATCGTTTAAAGGATCTTCATTTAACCAAAACCAATGATTATCTTTCACAACAGCTCCTAGCCATGCTTTATTAATTTGTTGTTCTTTTAAAACTTTAATTATTAGTTTTTCCTCTTTTTTATTTCGAACGGATGCAAGTTGTAAATTTCTTTCTGTACATGCATCTTTTGCTTGATTATAATCGTGTAATTTGTTTTGTTTTACGTTTCTATTAATACCATTTTTAAATGCTGTTAATGTCATTGCATCATCTATCAATGTGTAAATAGAACGATTAACTTTAATTATTGTATTGTTTGTTGCATTATTGTTACTATTACTATACATATTTTTGCATGGTATTATATGTAGACGTGTTGATGATGTAGAAAATTGAGAATTACTTTTCCCATCCTCTGACAACGTTGCTTCATTTGGCGACACCATTGATAATGTTGAATATTTGCTAACCCAATAAGAACTATTTGCTCCAGGATAATATACACCATTAAATTTTGGCCCTTGAATATTCGTACCGCTTGTTATACAAAAATCATTAAATTGATGAGAATGTGCTTCTCTCTCACTATTAAATGATTTCCAAGTAAAATAAAATGTGGCAAATAATATTGCAAGTTGTATTAAGCCGATTAAATATGCAATGATTTTATCATACCTCTGTATTAGCCAAATATTGTGAATGCGATGAAGAAAAAAACCCCAATTGGACATACTTCTTACTCATGGGGATTAACGAAAAAAACGATGGTTAAAAAAAAGAGGAAGAAATATGATAAACAACAATTTGAAAATGTGAAATATAGAAGAGAATTAAATGATTTGTTTGATAAATATGAACGTGATATGAAGAAAAAGAATAATCTAATCATACAATTAAGAAAAAAAATTCAAATACAAAAAGGTAGAATACATACATTAAAATTGTCTATTGATCGTACTAATTTAAAGTTAACTAAAAAAGAACTTGCTATACAATCTGAAAAAAAATTATTAACACATGAATATGCACAACAAAAATTAATCAAATTGCGCAATGAAATAAAAAATATGTCTTTAAATATAGAAAAAAAGCTCGTGAAAAACGAATTAGAGAATACGTTGGATAGTATCATGACGTTGTCAGATTCTGATGAGGATGATGATGATAAATTAATAAAAGAAAAAATAATAATATATGAAAAGGAAGAAGAATGGAAAATTCGTAGTTTACTAAATGCATTTAAAAGGTGTACACCAATCGGTCATATTAAGAAAAATAAAGACAGTAATAGTGAAAGTAAATATGAGGATTCTGAACTGTATCAACATATTAATAATTATCTTGCAGCAAATTATATGAAAAGAAGTAAGAAAAAACGAAATGATAGTGATAAGCAAAGTAAAAATCAAAAACATAAGAAAACCGATACTACTGTAGAAAAAACAGAAAAAGAAATCAATAAATTACTAAATAGTTATTCATCATCAACAAATCAAGCATCACCATCATCATTGCCACCAAATATAAACAGTATGTATTCAACCCCCAAAAACTATGAATTAGAGAACTCATATTTTGCAGAATCAAATCAATCACACATGCAATTATTGAAAGCTGAAATCGAAGATGATAATATGGAACGAACGTTGTATATGGAAATCGAAAAATTAAAAAATGAAAATTTAGATTTAAAACAAGAATTGATACACAAAGAGGAAGAATACAAACATCGCTTGCGTCGCATGTATGGATGGTTTCGTAATAATAGTAGCAATAGTGATAATAATAATGATGATGATAATGATACTAGCAACAGGGAAGAGGACGAAGAAAATAATAATCGAGTGATAGATTTCTTTCAAACAACATAAAATAATATATTATAACTTTTATACTACTAGTTGCACAACAATTAATTCATAAAAATGAGAGATAAATTTGTTTTTGTTTAATACAACCTATTATTTTTATTATATTCTAACAAGTATAACAATATTATATTATTAAAAATATATTCTTTAAAATTAAAATAAATATTTAAATTGGATACTAATACACAAACATGATGTGAGAGAGATAAAAGTGCACAAGGTTTTTCTTATTATGTACTGTAGTATATGAATGTGTGAAAAGATTCCATTGTTGTATACGAGGATAAATTAGATTGGTAAAACATTATAGTAATGAAAACGACTACTACTTCATATCAAGTAGATGGAAATTTAGAAAGAAAACATGTTAATAGTAAAAATTCAACAATAGACATTGTTGAAAACGAAAATAAAATAACGTCGTTAACTAATGATATAGACCAAAATTCGCAAGGAAAAAAAACATATGAAACGCCAGCTATAAAGAGATGGTATATATATTGTGGTTTATTGCCAAAAACAATTTATTTCACAAAACAAGAAATAATGTTAGCAAAGTTTTGTAAATTTATTACAACATTAAATTCAAAGTGTCTAGTATTGCCATTCATGTTTTATTTATTTTATGGGTTTGGTTTTGACTTCAGTATTTCGTTAACGTTTGCAAGTATATTTCAAATCCAAAACTTGACATTTGAAAATAAAACAAGGTTAATTATGTCGGAGTCTATTGATGCACGCGAACTGTTGGAATGTGAAGAAAAATGCAAAAAATTGCACAAGATGGTAAAAAAATTTAACATCTCGTTACCAAAAAAATATATAAAACACTTCTTTAGTGTACAAAACATATTTATGTTGATTTACCCAACGATAAATTTATTAACAAATGAAAAGTTTATTCAAAATGGAAGTTATTTCCATCGATATGTTGGGTTAGCAACATTGTATTCTATTGCTACTTTTTTTATGGCATTTCATGATTGCCGTATGGTATATGCACCATTTATGAAAGAATTTCCGATGAAAAATAATAAAATTGAAATTGAAAATTACATAGAAAAAATACATGATATTGTTATGAATTGCAGTAATAATAATACAGCTGATGAGACTTTGAAAGTGTTGGAAGATAATCAAAAAAGATTTACATATCGCATGCATGAACGAAAAAAGTCTTTTTTTTTCCATCCAATGAATGTTATTTTAGGATTGATAATGACATTTATATTAATTTTTGCACTGATTATAAAAGAAAGAGACCCGAACCTAGTATTAGAAATCCTATCGTATTTTTTATTTATTGCTTTTTTCAACATTGTTGTTATGGTCATATTTAGACAGCATGCGATACAATTAGCTCAAGGTGCAATTGTTTTTGATTCGAAGAAAACTATTTTGGACTCACTCCGATTTATGCAAGCAGTTGAATCTAATTTAAAGATGAGTCATCACTATTTGTTTGAAAAATGGCTGGCAAAGCAAAAGTTGTTGTGTACTGTGAAAATTCTTGGACTTAAAGTGAATAGTGATTTGGTAAAACAATTTATAACTATTTTAGGCAGTTTGTGTAGTTTAGCACTTGCATATGTTGCACGTGATATAATTCAACAAAATATATCAATCAGCGTGTAAATACGAAATGTGTGTTTTTAAATTGTAAAAAAATATGATATTAACCAAATAACGGTTTATAAATATTTTACGAGTAATATATATCGTACGAGTACAAAAAAGCGGTATTCTTCTATTTTTTAACACTGTTGTGAACTTATATTTGTTCGAATGCTTTCCAATTTATTTATAAATTCATTTAATGTTATACATCCATTATTATTTACATCTACATCATCAATCATAGCTTGGGCTTCTGCACGTGATAAAACTCTACCAAAACTTTTAAGTGAACTAGCTAGATCTTCTGCAGATAAAAGTCCATCTCGGTCTGCATCAAAAATATCAAACGCTGTACGCCAATCCCTTGATATTTCTTTATTTTCTTGTATTGCTTTTGCATTTTCCGTGTTTGTAGATTGTTCCATTAATTTCACAAATTCATCAAAATCTATCTCCCCAGATCCATCATCATCCACAAATTCCATCATATGAAGTACCTCCTCGTTTGTCACATCTTTTCCTATTGCATGCATAACTTCTTTCATTTCTTGAACATCAATTTTACCATTACCATCTATATCAAAAAGATGAAACACGTCTTTATATTCTAATAATTTTTGTTGATTTACATTTGGATGGTTCATTACTTTTGTAAATTGTTCTTTCTCTCTTTCTACGTAGCTATCCTTTTAAAGAACGAAGGTCATTTGTTATCTAATGCATACAATTATTGAAGAAGGGTGAGTTTACTAATAGTAGTAGTATTAAACGTATGTAACAATATACGTATATAGGTGTTATGTGGATTGGAAAAAAACACTGTGTCGCCCATCATCTCATGACCGCTGCTGTGTAGTGCTATGTAGTGCTGTGTAGTGCTAACCTTATAGCGGACTCGCACATATTCCATTTTATTAAATTTTTTATGCACATAAAATAAAACGGTACACTATAGTATTTTTTTAATGTAAAAAATGAACAAATAAAATCACATACATTACATATAGGAACGTATACTTAATAATATACCATAATAAATTGAAATAAAATGTTCTATAAATAAGGTTTTCGGCATGATTTTTGAGAATGGCAATATTGGTTAAAATAACACTACACATTATTTAAAAATGCTATCACAACCAATCAATAAAAGACTTTTAGCCACCACTTTGACACACATTAACACCACATATAGTTAAAATATATATATAAAATATATAAATATAGAGATACAAATGGAGGTAGACTTTTTCCTTTTTTTTCTTTTCAGTGTGACGTTTTGAGAATCCTTCTGAAAAGAAGTTCTTTAAACACATGATGATCGTGTTTTAACCTCGACTTTTGCTGAAGAGAAACGGACGCTCCCTACACTCTTGTTACGCAGTCCATAAACCATCTGACCCCCCCCCCCCCCCCACACCAACAATTTAAACATTTGGAAAACGGGGGAGGAAATTGGCGTCACACCAATACATACATATTTAATATATGTGTGTATACATATATATATACATAAATGCTCTTACATATATACACCTATGTAGATAACTTACATATATATACCTATATAGATATCTTACATATATACAGGTACTTTTATATATATACAGATACACCCATATATATCGAATCACTCTACAATTAATAGTGAGAATTTACGTAAAAAATTAAATTAGTGTAATATAATTATCTTTTGGTAAAATATATATATATATAATACATAGTTACGAAAGTTTGTATTATATATATTTTTTATACATTTTTAGTATTCTATCTCTCTCTATTTCTGGTTGTCTCTAGTAATATTCTGTCGTACCCAAACTTAAACTTCGTTTTAACCAACTTTTCCCTGCTTCTATATTTTCTTGTATACAATGATCATGAATCAATCCATAACGTGGATGCGTTCTTAGGCAATTAAAATGATTCGGTTTCTTTTTACAATGTTTACATGCATATGTTATTTCATTTTCTTTAAATTCTTTGCGACAAACGTAACATATAGGGACTCGACCACTATTATCTATAGTTGATTCCTGTTTTATGAATCGTTTCTTTTTCAATAACACTTTTTTTTTCTTTTTTTTCGTGGTAGTTATTTTTTTTACATTTTTTTTATCAACAGTTATTTTGGTCGTCTTCTTCTTCTTCTTTTTTTTATTATTATTGACATTTTTATTATTCTTATCCTTTCTTTGAATGATTCTTTGGTTCTTCATATTACGATTCAAGTGACTCTATAATTGCTTTTAACTTGACTTCTTCTAATTTATTTTCATTGAATGACGCTGACCAGATTTCTTTATTATTTATATGTACAACTGGTATCCTATATTCGTATTCTTGTTTCCACTTTTCCACTTCAAATATATTAATTTGTTCAAATTTAATTTCACTTCGATTCTTCTTATTGAAATCTTTTACCACTTTTTCACATATAAATTTAACTGGTTCACAAAGTGTACAAGATGGTGATGTAAATAATGTTAATATGTTTTCCTTTAATAAATACTTCGTGATCTTGATCATATTATTATCAATCACTACATGGATAGCTCATATATAGGTATACAGTATATCTCTACAGATGTAAATAATATTCCATATTTCTATACAATAATATAATAGTAATAATTTCGATAATAATAACCCAGAGCCAGAGAGTATAGCTCTCCATGCTTCTTACAGACCACAGGAGACATATGTACTCGTACACGATTTTTAAATGCATCAAAAATACTTTTAAAAATAAAATAACATATAATTGTATGTAATTGTGTGTGTATATATATATATTATTTATATTTTTTTTTCACTCACTCACTCACACACACACTCATAATGATTCTTGTCTCCTCGTCCACCTTACATATGTTTCTCTTCTTTTTGTTTTATTGATTAAGATTTCTATTTAACATGTCTGCTATGGATGGTCTTCTTGCTAATAATTCACTCAATTGACTTTCACTAAATTCTTTGCCTGACATATTGACATTATTTCCATCTCCATCTTCACCACCATCATTTCCATTCTCTCCCATATTAGCATTGTCTTTATCTGTAGTTTTCATATCGGCTAACATATTGACTTCCTCCAACAATGCATTTCCAGATTTTGGTCTAGTCAATAATCGACTCAAAACATCCCTAGCTTCCTCTCTTGCCAATGGCTTTGGTGATAAATAATCACGATAACCATCTTTTGCCCACATAGCAGTAAATTTCACATTAAACGCCATGCTACCATTAATCAAATCACCCATGTATGTTGTAACATTTCTACGTTCTTCAATAGCTCGTGGAACAGTATCGTTAATAGATCGCCACATGTAAAGGAATAAACCTCGAATTTTATCACCAGGTGATGCATTACTAATTTTTGAATATGCAACAAGAGCACAGCGTACTAATGCTTCCCAAAATTCAGCAAATGTAAGTTTACGAATATTTTCTTGACCATCTGTTACTTTGATACTTGATAAGTAAATATCACCAATTTCCAAAGTGGATAGAATAACGTTTGAACTTAAGTTAAAATCTAATGCAAATCTTAAAAATTCATTGTAACCTAAACATTCTTTCATAGAATTCACATGTTTTCTAGCATTTCTTGTATTAGTATTTTTTCGTCGTTTTGCATCTGCTGCTGTTGCATAAAATTGATAAAGCATAAATAAAGCGTCGCTGAAATATGCAAATAAATCTTGCACTTCCTCATTTTCCATATGCATTGATACAGGATCAGGGGAGCGTCTTGATGCAAGAGGCAATACATTTTCCATGAGTAATTGTTGGAACGCATCATCCACCGTATCAGCGCGTGGGTATACTTTTGATGATAAACGCATCAAAGCGTTTAAAAAATCATTATACGTCATTTGTGCTTGGTTTCTTCCAAAACCACGGTCACGTCTTTTTACTTCAATAATGTAAACAACATTAACATCCGCCTGTGTTACACCACTACCTATACCTTTCGTTTTGATTATATTACATTCTCTAGACAATTTAACAAACTGTGACGCTTTTAAAAGATCCGGATACATGGGATTCCCATGTAAAGTATAAAAGGTAAATATATTCCATAACTCTTGCTCAACCGTGCTATTACTCATATTTTATTAATAAAACTACTAGTCAGATATTATAAATGTAATGATATATGGTAGGCAATATATATATACCCGTTGTTTTTTTTTTCCGTCTTTCTTTCTTCTTGTTTCGCTGTATGTATCCCTAAAGTGATATAATTTGAAATGAAAACACACAAAGACACGCAGTTGAATCGTTGACTGATGGAGTTCTTGTTTCTAATAATTGATTATATCATCTAACAACTTATCCTTTTTATATATTCTATCTCTTATATCTCTTATATATATATTCAACTGTATCATAACGAATAATAATAATAATGATGATAGCGACACTTTTAACATCGAAATAGCACCACACAACATACACACAGCATTAAAGACGGAAGATTTGCAGAAAAGAAACCAAATAGGTGTGGAAAAAATACAGTGTTTTTTATTTAAGACTATAATGCACATAGTCTATTAACTGTGTGTATAATACGATGGAATTCTTAAAACTTAAAAGGAATTATTATATTACCAAAATTCATAGACTCATCCGCACTATAACTAGACTATGATTTGGATCGACGTGGATCGCACAATAACAACTAATAGATCTTTTTTTTCGGGACGCACCTGGCACACACACACACACACACACACGTGGAGCGGTGATGAAAAAAGATATTTTGTATTTACACAACTTTTTTCTGTAATGGTATTCGTATGCTAATGATGTGACCACCAACTAAACTTATTACTTACTTTTTACTAGTATTATATATAATACTATTAATTTTGCATTTATAAACAGCATATACACTTACATTAAACAACAAAGAATCAAACAACAAAGAAGAGAAAGATATATAATATTTATAAAGCATTTTATACGCATTCACTATTACACAAAATTAAAATATATATAAGAAAAATATGAGTTGGCAAGCATATGTTGATACACAGCTAGTAGCAACTGGTCATGTAAACGAAGCATGCATGTTAGGAGCAACCGACGGTTCCGTTTGGGGAATGACGCCAGAATTTCAACCACGTTATTATGAAGCGGATACATCGGATGATCAAGGTAACCCAAAGAAAATTACGGTAAATGAAGTCACAGATTTGACAACATGTTTTGCAAATGGATTTGCAAGTCCACCATCTTCTGGTTTACGTTTGAATGGTCAAAAATATATGTGGCTAGGAGCTGGTGAGGAAAATGGTACTAAATATATTAAAGCACAAAAAGGATCATGTGGTTTATGTATGGCTGCAAGTGGATCTTGTATTGTTATTGCAACTGCTGACAAATCAAAAGGCCAAGTTTTTACAAATACTATCAGCGCAGTCGTTGCATTAGTATCATACCTTGCACAATCTGGATATTAAAAGAGAAATATAAGGAAATACTCCGTATGCAATATAATCCGTAAATTATCTCTTATTTTTGTAAAAATGCAAAAAAAAATAGGGAGAAGACATTTACGCGTTCATATTTGTATACCCGCCTGGTGGCAATTTTAGTTTTTACTAATACAGGGAAGTGTATGATAAAAGAGAGATTGTAGACAAAAATAAATTATATTTGATAATTTATATAACATCATATTACGTAATGTGTTTTATTAAGTAAAATATACGAATCGTACTTCGTAAAATATACGTTAAATATATACGAGCTTTTTATAAATTTTAAACACTCTTTATTTTGACATTCAACATTAAATACGTACCAAAATATCATAGACTGGTAAATACCAGAAAATCTGATACTGAATACTACACCGAGCGTATATATACGAACTCGTCTCCTGGATCATGTATAAAAGTTTTACATATAAATATTTTTACCCTTCGATGCTAACTTTTCGACTGTATCATAGTGTAGGAAATCGCTTGTTTTTTTCTTCAATTTCCAATCACGAAGTTTCGTTGCAAGTTCATCAGCCTTCAAACGCATAATTTCAGCTCCACGTTTTAAATCTGCTAGTTCCTCGCGTTTTTTCAATAAATTTTCCATGACTGCAGTTTTGCTATTAAAATTTTTGCGAAACTCGATCATCATGTTATTTGATTTACTTCGAATTTTACGAGCAGATATTTTTGTCATTGCAATTCTTTCTTCTAAAAATGATTCAAAATAAAGCTTACTTTGCAATAAGTTTGTACCTGCATGGTATTTTAGACATTTAAATGCAGATCGTAACAAGGAGTTGTTATAATCAACCCGTTTCAGCACAAGCTTGCGAATCATTTTAGATCTTTTTCTTAATCTGACAGAATGTACATATCCAGGAATTCTAATATATCGTCGGTCAAGTAACATTTTTCGTTTCCATGTCCCCCATGCTGAGCATAGCCGACTATAGGAACTAGATTTATGATTATGGATGGTTTGATCTTGCCAATTTGTTAATTTACGTAATTTTAATGAGATCAATAGTAATCGCAACAGTTTCATCTTTTTGTACATTTTTGAATAATCTGATGCAGAGCTTACATGTTTTTGTAATTGTCGAAATGCTCGTTTTAAATTGATGCGATCAATGTGGTATGACATGTATAAAAATGGATTTTTAACTGTTTGTCCATCTGTTTCACTTGTATTTCTTGTATCTAAATCCATATCTCCAGCCCTTTTACCAAATAATATCTGCACAGCTTTAAAGCTATCTCTTTCCAATGGAGAACCACTGGCACCAGAAATAAATTTAGTTTCTACTAGATCATTTTGATCATTAGTATCACTTGATGCTAATCTTTTCTTAATTTGTTCATATTTTACCTTTCCACCTTTCTCAAAAGCATATTGACGTGTCATTTTAATCGTTTTATCAATAGCATCTTCAATATCATCATTTGATTTGCAATAATTTCGAATTGTACTAGAATGTAACAAATAATTTTTTAAGACTGCAATTTCTTTTTCCTTCTCTATTCCACGATTAGCGTTAATGTATGATTTTCCATATTTATACAAAGTATATGTACGTATATAATACTATATAAAAACAATCTTCGTTCACAAACACTATGATATAAATGTATAAATTACAAATATATGTTGTATTAATTAACAGAATTATACATAATAATATATTATACTATAAATTGTTTATTCATCTTTATGAATATATATATATATATTAAAAATGTGTGTAAATTATTCAATTGATTATTTTATTTATGACGACGTTTTCATTATAATTAGCACTCTCATAGCACTGTGGTTTTATTATGCTATTCCTGTGTGGTGAAAAAGTAGAGGAGAGGATAAATCCTCTTTATTTCATTTACAAGTTATGAAAAAATGTGATGATGATCAATGTGAAGCTATAAGGGTGATATACAGTACAATCATTTGTTAGGCCTCCTCGTACTAGATACAGTATTAGAAGGTGAGAGCTAACGGTGCACCATATTTACTTAAGGTATAGTGCTATTAATATTATATAAACAGAGAGATCGGTTATAACTTTATTGTTTGATTGTTATTTGTTATCTTCTCTGGAATATAATAGTTCATATATTATAGTTGCTCCAATCATAAGTTCCAATATTTGAGTCATTGTGACAGACGACACATACCAGGATACTTGAGTAAACATTGATTAAATACATCTTATTAATTGTACAATCCATTTTTATCATATTGTTTCTGAGTTATTTATACAGTATATAGATATTTTAATATTATTATTTCTATAATATATATACAATATATATATTATAAGTATATTGACGATAGAATGGAAAAGATGAATGAAATCGATGCATTGAAAATACAATTACAATCTAGATCAAAGCAATTAAATATATTGCAACAATTTTGCCAACAAATGGCATTGAATGATATTGAAAAAGAAAGTTTACGTGGTGTTGGTTTGGATGTTTATAAGCGTCATTTAGTAAATTTTCAAGATTTCAATAGTATATCATCATCATCAACAACAACAACAAGGAAGAATAAAACATTATCTCTTGCGGATAATCTTGATGATACAATTAATTTAATTAACTTAGAAAGCTTTAAACGTTTAACAATAGAAACAAGGAGAAACAATATTAAATTTATGGATTCTTTGAATCAGAAATCAAAACATATTTTTAATTTAGAAAAAACTATTGAAAATTTAAGACTTCATATAAATCGTTTAGAGGAAAAAGGTGTTACTCAAATGTCAAGAGAACTTATGGAACTTCGAACAAAATTCATGAAGCAAAAATCAAAACAGAATTCATTGAAAAAAGAAAATGCTCAATGGAAACGTAAATTAGATGAAAAAACAAAACGATTTGATTATGAACAAGAAAATAGTAGTAAATATCAAAAACGTATCATCAGTCAAATATTTGATCGAGTAAATGAACAGTGCAATTCAACTATAAAGCAATCTAATAAATCTTTAAAAACAATGGAAAAGAAACTGTCCTCGTTACAAAATAAAGTTAAACAAGTACAAGTAAAATTTAACACGCAACAGGCAAAATTGAAATATTTTAAGCGCAATAAGAGAAAGAATAATAATATTAAATTGCAAACAAATATACAAACTGGAACGAATAATAAAGTCATTGACATTGTGTTACCCCAAACTCCTAAGATAAAAATTGAAGATGATGGAAGTGAGAGTATTATTATACCAGAAGATTCAAAAACCTACAAAAAAAATCACGATGATGACAAATTTTATCGAACAACACCTAGACGACAACATCATCGATCAATGGTTCACCAATTATCAATGAGCGAATTATATAATAATCTAGATTATTACTTAGAAGAAATTGAAAAGCGATCTATTACAAAGCAATTATTATCATCATCATCATCTAATGTTTCTTCTATACAATTAATGAATACTTCCCCAATTAAAAAAAAGAAAAGCCCACAAAGACCATCATCAGCCTCTCCTATTAGAAGGAGAAAAGCAAAAAAACTTAGGAAAAATAGAAGTAGACCCCAACAATCATCTACAACATTGAATTTAAAATTAAAGCGAAAGGAATACACAACTCGATATATTTTAAATCACCGTGATAATTTAGGAAAAGGTATTCTTGCTGGTGGATATTATCATGTCATAAATAGTGGCAATACGTTGTAAAAAAAATATTTTAATTTTTAAAAATATACAAATATTTATGTACAAAAAAAATATTCGTACGAGTCATATTTTTTTTATATTTTATCACGATTTCGTGTAATCATTTTTCATGTTGTAAGAAGTCGTACGTTCGGGTGTAATTACGTAGTTATTGTACACTTTTTTTGTTCCTTTACGAAAGTAACACACGAAAACACATATATTTTTTATTTTTATAACACATCACACGCCAAAAGTTTATACACTTCTACGTGGTCTCATTTCTTCACTCTCAGGAGAATATTCACTCCATCCTTCGCTATTTAATGCTCTTACTCTAAAATAATGCGGTACAACAGATGCACAACCCCATTGCTCATGTGACATCAGCATATCTTCCATCAATGGAATCCAAGTTGGATCGCGCCCAACACGATATTGTAATTCATATGCAATGAGAGAGCTTCCATTACTTATACTAGAATCCATCGGTCCGTGGTAATGTTCCCATTTCACACTTAATAAGCTATGTGTACGGACTACCAATGTCGGCGCATTAGGTGGTGGAGGTTTTGTTGCAAGTGTGCGACCCCACTGTGTTGGCTGACTATATTCACTCCAACCATGTGCATGAGCACGGATACGAAATCGATGTTCTGTCCACGGTAACAATTTTGCCAACGTAAATCTCATTAATGGTGCTACAACTACTTTAATTGTTTCCCATTCATCAGGTACCAGCTTCATTTCTTTTTCTGCTTCTGGTATCCTTTCGTTGTCATCAACATTTTCTTCTTTCAACTCATCCTCTTTGCCACCTTCATTTTCCTTAACAATTTCAATAGCATTTTCAACCTCTTTCCATGATTTTCCTTGATATTGCACTTCGTAGGAATCAATAATAACTCCACGACATAGTGGTAAAGTCCATTTAATCGCAACTTCTCTAGCTTTTATAGTAGTAAATTCTACACCTTCTACTTTATCAGGGATGGTTGGAAGTGTTCGTATAACATCAGATATTTCACTCCATAAAGACCAACCAACGGAGTTTCGACATCGAACGCGAAAATGAAATTTAATACCAGGTTCTAGTCCGTCTTGATAAAAGTCTAAGATATCAGCGCATGAAACGGTTACCCATGGTCTTTTTTTCTTCGTAATTGGCGCATCTTCTGAACCAAAATTACCACCGATGGATTTATACCCACCAACTGCTGTATAGGAAAGATCAACAGATAATTGTTTCATATCCACTTGGTACTCAATAATTGGTGCACCATTTGTCATCGGCGCTTCCCATTTTACACCTACAGACGAACTTGTTGTAAAGCGATCTACTGTTAGGGGTCTCTTTGGTTGGTTTGGTTCAATAGGTTTCGTGGTGAAAATATCACTATCGCCAGTGAATGGACTCCAGTCTACAAAATTTCTACACCGTATACGGTATTTATATTTAATGCCAGGTTCTAAATCACATGCTTGAAAATGAAGCTTAGGTTCATCTAATTTTCCAGAAAAAATGTTTCCCTCTCTATATATATACTCAAATGATTTCCAAAACTTAACGTCTTTTAACTCCCGAGAGTGATCATTAGGATCAATTGACAATTGCATTTGTTGAATTTCATATGCATCAATAGGTGCACCAAGCGTAAGTGGTTTTGTCCATTTAACCAATATGGAGGACGTAGTTGTATCGCTGGCCAACCATGGTATTTTTGGAGGAACGAAAGGTTTTGCTGGATATGTTTCAACTGAAGCACTCTCATCGCTCCATGGACTCCATCCCACTGCATTCATTGCTTTAACTCGGTATTTATACATTAAACCAGGTTTCAATCCTTTTGTCTTGCGATAAAATGGGTAGTGTGGAATATCAATTGCCGGTATGGTATACGTCAATGCATTGCCAACTTCATTAAACACTGCTTCAACCGTGTTCCATCCTTTCACCCCATCAATCGTATCAACAGTATCGTTTTGATCAACACTTAGCTGCCATTGCTCTACTTGATAATTTGTCACAGGACGACCATTTTCAATCGGTGTTACCCAATTCAATTTTATACTATATGGACTTAATGCAATGACGGATGGCGGTTCCATTTGATCCGGTTCTTTTGGTCTAGTTGTAAAATTTTCAGACACTTCCCCAAATAAACTCCATCCAATTAAATTATGCGCGCGAACGCGGAACCGATATGATATACCTGGCGCTAAATTAATCGCATTCCAAGCTTCACCAATACATTGCATTGATAACGATTGCCACACTTGTATTTCCTCCAATGTACGCGTCTCTGTTGTGTCAAATGGATCAATCGTCATTTGCATCATTTGTACTTCATATCGATCTACCGGTTCTCCATTTAAAATTTCTGGAGGTGGCCATTCAACTTCTATATTCCAAATACCCACACTTTTCAATGTTGGTATACCAGGAGGATCTGTTATGTCATGTTTCGTTTCAATCCATTGACTTAGTGCGCTACCTTCATACGATGCCCAACCTTGTTCTTGAAACGCACGTATACGAAAACGATATTCTCTTGCAGGAAATAAATTTTCACATGTGCATTCCGCTCCGCGAATCGCACTAGATACCGTGGCCCACATGTGTGCCATTTTATTTTCCTGATATTGCATTTCATATTTCAAGGCACCTGTTTGTGCAGTCCATGCAACAGTGATAGAAAATTTAGTCTTACGTACTAAATAAGGTGCATCATCCGTACGCCGTGTCTCGGTAATTTCACTAAAATCGCTGTATCCTATACCATTATGAGCACGTAATTTAAAATCATAAGTTGTACCAGGCTCTAAATTAACAATTGCCGCATTAGAAGATGTAATACGCCTTGGGTATGGAACCCACACATCAGGTACTACACGGCCATCTTCTAACGCAGCATTGAATATTTCAACTGCAACAGCATCCGTTGGATCTGGATGATGTACACGATAGAAAAACTGATAATAATCGATCGGATCTCCATAATCTAATGGGAAATCAAAGGTATAATTTATTGAAGTTGCCGTCTTATTAACATATTGTAAATTCGTAGGAACACCTGGTATATCCGGCGATGTTTTCATGACTAATTGTTTACTAAGTGGCCCAAATCCTGCCATATTATGTGCACGCATAGCAAGGGTAATTGTACATGCTGGTGCTAAATTCGAAAGTGTATAATTACGCAATTTCGGGGAAATTTCACTGATTGGATCTCCGTAACCAAAACCTTCTTCATCCCATTGTAAATCTAATTTATTTGGTTTTGTGCTTTCCATCCATGGTCCACCAGATTCAAGTTTCCATACAATACGGTATTCGTCAATGTCTGCCCCCAAACTTACCGGTTCGGTCCATTTAAAAGAAACATGTGTCGTGGAAAACTCTAATGCCAAAGGTGTCTCCATGATTAAAGGTGGATCTCGTAATTTAGCACGGACTTCTTCAAAATGATACTCCTCACACAAGCTTAAAGGTGTATTACCATCTTTATCTTCCATTGTCTTGTCTGCACCAGCATCTAATAATACTTGTACCTCATTTGCTCTACCTGATTCACTAGCAAAATGTATAGCAGTTTTTTGTGAATCTATATGTCTTTGGTTTACCTCTGCACCATACTCTAGCAAAACACGCAAACATTTGTTACGCCCAAATTTTGCTGCATATAACATAGCAGTAAATTTCCTATCACTATCTTTTGCATCTACTTCTTGTCCATGTCGTATTCTATATACTACTTCTTCCAATCTACCTTCACTTGCAGCCGCAACAAATTTATCCGTTTCCCGTATTCTTGCCATTTCATCGAGACTCATAATTTTTTTCTTTTTCCTCTTTTTTTGATCTGATTTCTTCTTCTTCTTCTTCTTTTGCTTTTCTTTATACAATTTGTTGTCTATACTATTATTATTATTATTGTTGTTTGTTTTCATTAGTTTTGGCAAGTTAGAAGTTGCTGAATGAGAGCTATTGTTATTTACATTATTATTGTTACTTTTTGTTAATTTTGGTAACGACGATATCTTCAAGTTCTGTTTTACATTATTCATGATTTCGGTTTCTACTTCTCCTCTACAATCGACATTATTATTATTTACATTGTTATTATTATTATTATTATTATTATCGTCGTTAACAAGAGATATTTGTTCCTCTTTTATAATTATTAAATCTTCTTCCTCCGGCGGTGGACCAATTAAAAAATGCGTCTTTGACTTCTGAGACAATTTTCCAAATTCTTGCTTTTCCAACGATCCACTGGTAATTGGAGCAGCCATCTTGTGGTTTCGTCCTTTTCTATACTTTCCAGATTGTTTACATATATATATGTGTATGTTATTTCTAATATTATTGAAATTATACATTCCAGGCATTGTATATATTTACATTATATATAGATATTGCATATTATACTATACGCACCTATATTGTGCTGGACTGGCATAATAATTTATTGTATTTTTGAGTTATTACTATCCCCAGATAGTGCTGTGTTGATGCTATTGCAATCTTAAAATATAGCGGATAAGTGGTGGGATGAAGGGGAAAAAAAAAATAAAAATTACAGACTTTTTTTACCATCATAATTACCTGGTATTAGGAAAGTGCGAAAACTGAACTATACTTACTACTACTAATAATACAACTATTAATACCATCACCAGGAAGTAAAAGTGTATATAGTTTAATTTTACAACATCGAGTATATAGTAGTCTACATAAAGAAACATTCATACCAGCTTGTATACGATATAATAGATACTACCAAGCAAAATTAAGTCAAATAAAGCTATAGAAACGTGTAAATTGACACCTTGCAATGATTGAATGTAATATGAAAACTTAAATAAGAAGATGACAACGAATATATTTAAAAAGACTCCTCCATCCTCACCCCATCATCACCATCAAAGTTATGATAGTAAAAAATTTAAAAGGCACGGTAATACTATTCCTGATTGGTTTCAAGCCAGTCCAAAAAATGTTAAACTACATAAATCTCCTATTCTTGGTACAAAAGGTGCAGCAAAAGCAAAGGTTGCAACAGAAAAGCGGATCAATAAAGCAATAGAAGATATGAAACAATTTTCTGAATGTGTTTTTTTTAGTCTCAAGAATCAACGTGTAGATGCAAAAATTGCTAGTGGCGTCGATGCACATAAAGTCCACCGTGTTACACGTATACCTCCAAGAGAAGCTAAGCGAAAGAAAAAAGCCGTACGATTGGCTCTAGAAAAAATGAAACATGTTAGCCATTTAGAAGATATGGATAGAGACATAAGACACGATTGGTGTGATAACATATTCTCTTGCGAAGGTGGGAGATTATGGATATTAGATAAAGATAAAAAATTTGTTGAGAGTACAAGTTTTGCACATCCAGGTAAAAAATTAAAAATGGAAATTGGAACAGGTACAGTTGGTAATGTATGTTTCTCAGGTTATTCTATCAATATACAAGATGCGCAAAAAAATCAAAAGCACGATAAAGATGAAGATAGTAAAACAAATTCATTCATGTGTGTAAAAATTGGAGATCTGATGGGTCGCCCACTTGGTTGCGTTGCATTGCATAATAAATTAGTTGGTGGTCGATTTACAGAAAACGATGAAAAAACTCTAACAAGACTTGCAGATGCATTGGGACGAAATTTTGCAAGGTAAAATATATATTGGTTACAAAGGCATTATTTTTTTTAAAAGAAGAAATGGTGCGAATTGATGTGTGTGTAAAAACTGATTTTTTTTTCCAAAATTTAAAAAAATCAAAAAAGAAATTATCCTAGAGTGAATATTTTACAAAAATTATAAAGTACTTCTGGTTGATTCTGCTAATTTCCGCAAGCGTTCGAAGTATGGAGCCCACCATCCCTGTATTAATCTGTCTTCTAACTTCGCATTCCCTGTTGCCACATCTGTCCAACTCGTCGTAGATACTCTACATTTATTTGGCCCTGTCGGAACACAATGCAATGCAAACGTATTTAAAATACGCGTCGTTTCTTTTGATTCTGGTACGATATTTTGAAAGGAGCTACCACCTGGACGACTGGTATGTAACATTGAATTAGATGTAAAAAGCCTTCTTGAAGGATCATGCATATTTAAAATTACATATTCGCGATCTTTCGTCTCTTTTTTCATAACAATTGGTAGTTGTAAAAATGAATTGGCAACTTCAAGCTTTGCACCAGGTATATTCTGTTTAAATCCTTCAAAACGTTGTAAATATTTAGCTTGTTCCTCTGGTCTACTATCAGGATCTATTAGGCCATACCCTTCAGGAGAAATAAAAAATGTGAAAAGCTTATCTGCATCCATGTCAATGTCTATAAAACCTCGTGATATAGAAGTGCCCGCAGATTTAAATACACCACCTACCGGTTTTGTTTCAATAATATCACCGGTTTTATTTATCACATGTCTAACCCAACCTTGATTATCATTAAAAATAGCCATTGCCTGTATAGAAGCTACCTTCGCTAAATCAACCGCATTATTCTCCGTCACGACCTGTTCACTTAATAATTCTACTGCATCTTTTGTAATTTTCCATAAACCTGCCATATTTTTTTCATATGTACACATATATATACAATACATATACATATATATAGATAGACACGATGACACAGAGAGAAAGTTTGTATCTTTTTGTAATTGTATTAATTATAGATTGATTTTTTGCAAACAAAAAAAAATGTTGTGTATACCTGTATACCTGTGGTATTAATAATAGCTCTATATCTTCGTTACCGAAAATTCATTTCTTCCCTCTGAACTGACCTAGAATTTATAAAAATTTCCGATTATTAATATTTAAACCAGTTGCCAATTTAAATTCTTTCCACTCTTTCCATTTTCTTCAAAAGCTAAAGCCTGGAAAGCACTCAAGCATAGTGTTCGTTCAATTTGCACAATATTAATACTTGGTACTGTGTACCTGGTACAGCAGATAACAACACCACACTGATGCAATAAACTTATATATCTATACGGTATAATATAAGATACGAGGAAAGATAACAAGGTAAAACAAAAGAATAGAATGAATGTGAAAAAAACAATATTATAGAGATACAAAGATGGCATCATTAACGACGGTAAATACTGCTCCATTACCAAATCGAATAAATTCAGTGGAAAATTTGTCAAATAATAAGCGGATAGAATATAAGATATATTATGAAACCAACGATAATGGGAAGAAAACTTTATGTGGAGAATTTACTTTTTTGTATGATAATAAGATAAAAAATATTAATGTAAATAAATATATAATGGATGAAATAGTCAATCGTAACGTTTTAAATGGATTCACTAAGGATATAGTTGTAAACACCGAACGAAAAATAGAAATAAAAATGAGTTGGCAAGTTCCAAAAATAATAGGAACCGTTACTAGGGTGAAACAATTATTAGGGGAGGTTGAAGTATGCAATGACATAGAAAATAATATATTGACGATACAAAATAAAAATGCAAACTTATTAAAATTTGGAACCTTTCATGAATTAGGTACCTATACATTAATGCCAAATGGATGTATAAAGTACCATGTTATTATTAAAGTAACAAAGCCATTTGTTGTTCCGTTTAGTATCATACAATACTATGGGATAAAATATTTAAATTTTTGTTGGGAAAATCGAGTATCAGAAAATAGAGCACTATTAGAACTATTAAATAATAATAAGAATGGAAGCAATAATGATATTGCTAAGAAGAAGAAGAAGAAGAATATTGCTGGTGATGGTATAACTGTAGTAGCAGCAATAAAAGAGTGAATACGTGTACAATATATAATATATATATATATATATAATATATGAGTAAGAGAACATTTTATATAATACGAAGTATAAGTGTTCTGCATTTTAACTCCCTATAGAATCTATACGACGTAATATTATTATTATATCTTTAGATTTTAACCATCATTATTATATTTATGACATATCTCATTAGTTTTTACGATACGAAAAACGTACGTATAAAATTATTTTTACGTCAACATATTCAACTCTTCCCTTGCCTTTAAGATTCCAGCAATCTCCTTTAAAAATTCTTCAAGAACACACATACCTTCAAAAAAGGTTTTATTACTCATGTTGGTAATATCATCGTCATCATTAACTTCATTATCATAATCTTGGATTATATAACCATCTTCATCTAGATCTTGATTTTTTCTATTTTCATCCATATTAATTCCTAAACGTTTCCGTGTATTTATCAAAATATTTTCACCATCTGGAATTTTGCTTAATGTCTCTTGAGCTTCCGACCATAAGCTTTGGAGTACACCAAGGAAAGATCTAGTATTGGCACCATCATCGTCATTGTTGCTTTTACCTTCACTTTTTTTGATACTAAATAGATAATGGTATACGCGTGGATGTGGACATTGTGCCAATTGAGACCAAAGTCCAGTTAATACTAAATTTTCATCTAAAGAATGATCCAACATAGATTCTAGTTTATCTAATAAAGTTGTCAAAAATAAACCTTCATAAAATACAGGATTTTTTATAGGGGTTGTTGTTGCATTATTATTATTTGTACCATCGATTTCTCCATCTTTCACTTTTAAATTAGTTGGTGTTGTTATGATTCCAGTAATACCACTACTACTATTTGTCAATTTTGATTTATTAGGTGAGGATAAACTTCCGGAAAAATTATCCATTAGTGCACTATGACTGGAAACAGACCAATATTGTGCCATCCTAGAGACATATTGTTTATGCGCATCTGTTAGGTACTCAGGAAATACTAAATCTTCGTCCTCCTCCTCCTGATTATTATTATTGTCACTAAAACTTATTAAGTCTCCATCATCATTATTATTATCATCTTTCGACTTAGGTGGTAAAGGTGGATCTGGAAATACATTTAAAAAACTTTTCGTTGGATTTTTTGAATTTAATAATGATGATGATCCATCGTTATTATCATCATTATGATTTGCTATTGTTTTATCATTACTATTGCTATTCCCAATGTCGAGTTTGAAATTCAACATGTTTCGAATGACTAAATTATGCAAAACATAACTTCCACCAACTTCAAAAAAACAATTAAATAATTCCATTGTCACTTCACTTACACTTTGTGCTTGTGAGCTTATGCGATGAATCAAAACTGTTCGTATATCAATACTATTACTACCATTACTACTACTATTCTTTCTTATTTTCTTTTTTGAATTACTTCCCTTTGAATCTCCCACTTGCGATTCTGTAATAGATTTCTTTTTTGGCGAAGGTGATGGCAGGGAAGGATCAATTTCAGGATTGTTATCATTACCTAACAAACAATGTAAAAATGCGCTTAATAATGGATTTCTAGGTCGTGTGGTTTGGCATAAAGTTTGCAACATTGTATGTGTATATACAGTAGCAGCAGTTTGTCCATTTTCAGATACACTCATCAATGCCGGCAATAACCGATCTTCAAAAAATCGTTCTCTAATCTCACGGATAATAGATTCTACAAGACCATTGCCAATAATATTATTACCGCTACCACCATTGTTAATGTTGTTGTTATTATTATTATTATTATTATTATTACTATTCATACTTTCCTCATCACATTTTAAACATAAATCGCGTGCAAATGCTAAACGCCTTTTAAATTCTTCCAACGCAGTGAGAGCTGCACGATCTTGATCATCACTATGACTTTCCAATGAATTTGGCAATGCCGCATATGCAGATGATAATCCATCCGCTACACGACGACAAAAAACACTGCGATGAAGCATATATTCATGCAATTTTACATCTCGAATACCAACAGCAGCCATCAATGCATTCCTTGCACGATTACCACTTTGTCGTTTAACATGCATATATGGTATCAAAGCTGCAAAAATTAATAAATGATGATGTCGTTTTTTATCAAATGCTACTTGTTGCTCTTGTGATAATCCTTCTCTACCATAATCAAAAAATACATGTATTAACGTTGGATCTTTTTCTACTTGTTTCCATATTTCCTCCAATAATGCAACTAAACTTGCCTGGGCACGTACACTAACACCACCACTTGTCCCTCCACCACTTCGATTACCTCTTGAATTACTACTTCCTAAACCTTTCCTAGCTGCCATGCATACCTGTATCATATGGCATAATGGCCGATGTACACTAACATGAAATAGCAATTGTTGCTGTGTAATATGAAATAATAACAACCGCGTTGTTTGCAATACCAATGCCATCATTCCAGGTGGATGATCTGCCAATGCCATAGCACATAATATTTCTAAAATACGTTCCTCAATAACATATTGAATACAAGGATATTGATTTCGATCTTTTCTCTTTTTCTCTTCTACTTGCTTTTTTTTCTTAGTTGATAAATATGTATCGATGCCATCGTTTTCATTTCTTAATATTGTTACTATATTTTCTAAATTTTCTCTAATCGTACTATCTTTTAATGTTTCCACTTCATTATCAAACCCTTCCTTTGACGAGGTTTGTACTAAATGTTGATGTTCCTGCTTTACAAGTTTCCAATAATGCATTAAATCATCTAATGCTGAAGTATTTGGAGGTGGTGCAACTTCTACTAAAATGGCAGATGCTGCATTTTTCAATGCACTAAATGCATTTGAAAACATCAATCAAATGTTGTAAACGTATAATAACACAGGATATTTATATGTACGTACTATTGTTGATATTGTTGTCCTGGGGTTATATTATTGTTACATGGATGTTACATATACATATTATATGTGTGTGTGTATGAGAGAAGAGATGTATTTCTTTTTTCATAAAAATAATTATACATTATTATTATTATTTGTCTCATGCAATCCCAGCAATCCAGCTGGCCAGCAATCAAGTCAAAAAATAATAATTTTTTCTCATCATCATCATACCTGGTAATAATAATATTTCATTTTTATTTACCAGAGCTCGCCTTAGGCTCGATAGGAGTAGTAGATCTTAGACACTATCGTAATAGGAAATATGAGGCCCTCACAGGCTCTTTATTGTAAACTATGCCTTAATACAACTATATAGGTAATGAAAGTATACATGGTGGTTGTACATAATCCACCATAATTTAGATCAAAATTATGCCGGATAAGCGGTATTTTACTGAGAATGGAAACTGGTTAAGGAAAATAAACTACAGAAACCCTCAGGAGCATCATCAGATAGGAAGAGTTCTTCCACCTGAGTATACATATGCTGTACTCGTTACAACGAGGGGAGGAACTTTTAGATAAAGGAAAAGTCACTGCGATACAATATTTGTCTCATGCAATCAAGTCAAATAATTCATTTATTTACAGAGCTCGATAGGAGTAGTGGATCTTAGACTATTCGTACTATATAGTAAATATGAGGGCCTAAACAGGCCCTCAGGCGTTACTATAAACTATGCCCTTAATACAACTATATAGGTAATGAAAGTATACATGACGGTTGTACATAATCCACCACAATTTAGGGCAAAATTGTGCCGGATAATGGTTATTTTACTGAAAATGTGATATAAGCCAGACTGGTTAAGGAAATTGAACTCCAGAAACCCTCAGGAGCATCATCAGATACTGTTGTGTGTGTGATGAAAAGTGTGCGTGTTGTTGTTAGGGTATTAGATTGATCGAGCTTTTTTTTTATTTTCGGATATTTGCTATTTTTTCATGAAAAATAAAATTGGCATTTTAGAAAACGATATATATCTATTTCCCATAGTGAATAGTGTTAATTTGTTAGTGTACATTTTTGACACGGTTTAGAGTAGAGAGGATCCTCTCTAGTTTAGAGGGTATATAGCACTATACTGACTGCGTCGTTACATTTCTAAAAATAAATTATAACAATGAAGGAAAGAGATGGATTATTACCATACAATACTGTATATGATTATTAAATATAATGATATATATGTTTAAAATATAACAAATAACAAATACATCTTTATATCAATACACATACACTCACACACACACATATATATACATTACAACACATTAACACCATGTCGAAAGTTGCACCTGAACCAATCGTGGAAAAAAAAGACGAATCTTTGTCTTCTCTTGTCATATTTTATCGACAAGCCAAAAAAAGAAAAACAAATAAAGAGGCAAATGCACCAAGGAAGAAAAATGTGCTGTAGTACACCAATTGCAACACAAAAACAATTAAATGAAATGTATGTTGGTGAAGAATTTGACTTACCAATAAGAATTGCTACCATTTTAAACACGCTTGGTGTTGTAATGTGTTATAGTGCTGCATTGCCTGCTATGATTCCAATTGCATTTATCAATATAACCCTTTCTTATATTGTGGATAAATTTTTTATCTTAAAGTTGTACAAAAGGCCACCACGTTTTCAATTAAGTTTAATGTCAAGTGCCTTGACTTTAATACCTTTGTTAGTGGTAGCGCATTTGTACTTTTCCATTCTAATATATACAGAAAAAACTATGTTTCCAGAAATGACTGTAGCTGGAGTTTTCAGTTCATTAGGAATAGGTAGTAGCGATCAAGCAAGTGCAATTGAATCAGCAAAATCTACAGCAAATACCAATGATGATCAAAGTAGTTTTACCAACAGATCAACACAAGGCCATGTTTTACCATTACTAGTATTGTTCGTATTGATTGTGACAATGGAAGTTTTAAACTTCATTTTTTCATACATTATCCCACTGTCGGCAATTATGTCATTTTTACGAACATGTGCTTGCTCGGTAGTGTACTTCAATTGTTGTGGGACGAGGTACAAACGGAATACAAAACCACCATTTAGTGAGGTTTATGCATGTCCATTTAGAACAAATCAAGATATTGAAAATGCCACTTTAACTGAATTGGAGACCAGGATCGGTTATGAAAAAAGGTATTTTGGTCCGGAAGGCAAGCAAAAATTATCAAAAGTAAAGTTGAGAAGAGATCCAAAGACGAAAAAAAAAGTATTTGAACGGACATGGGAAGTCATTAAAGATACAACCGGTCAATATTCATACAATATTAGAGCTAATCCTGAGTATGGCGCGCATTTGAAGTAAGATTAAATTCTAAATACTTCGTAGTTTTTTAATATATCATATATTTAATTAATGCATTAACTTATTTTTTAATTTACTCATGATAATTCCTACGAAGAGTACTCTCCAGAAAGAATACAATAACTGAGACAAATCTATCTCACTAAACTGAAAGATGGACAATGAATCGTAACATTGCGATAGAGTTCATTTGAAATCCACAGAGTGTGCCAATATTTTATATTTTATAATATTTATGCATTTAAATGTATGCATATGATACGCGTATTTTTATTTTAATTTATACCGTGTATTAAATATTATATATACCTCTAATGACCGGGAGTAAAAGAAATTTATATAAATATAATATCATATGAGTAAGAGAACATTTTATATACCTCTAATTCTTTTATTTATAATATTTAATTAATGCATAATTTATTTTTAATTTACTCATGATAATTCCTACTCTCCAGAAAGAATACAATAACTGAGACAAATCTATCTCACTAAACTGAAAGATGGACAATGAATCGTAACATTGCGATAGAGTTCATTGAAATCCACAGAGTGTGCCAATATTTTTAAGATACAAAAATATTGGTGGAGGTAAATAGATGTAATTAACGCATTATATGCATCAATTGAAAACTGTGTATTGTTCAAAGGTGTGTGATACATCGTACCGTGGTAGAGTATATCATAATCCTTCTTGCATATACAGTTTAAAGTGCAATGAATATAATTTTAAAGATTTTATGTCACAACCTCGATTTTGGTTTTAAATGATCACCTAATGCTGCCATCATGTTTTTTCTTACACCCCCTTCAAAATTGTCTTTACCATATTCCATTATATTTTTATTACTATCATCATCCTTTGCTAATATATTTTCCAATAATTGAATGTGTGGCCCGTATCTATATACGCGTTTCCAATCATACAACATCTCGCAGACCTTTTTATGATCAATTGGAACACCTCTTTCTCCATCCTCAACTTGATGAAAGTACATTGTTTTTTGTGTTGCCAATATAAAAGGTTCCCATTCATAAACGTTCTTATTATTACTATCGCTATTTGGATTTACAATTTCTGTTTTAATAGGTTTATTAGGATTGGATGTTTTCATAAAATTATAAAAAAAAATTTGCAACAATTTGGTTAAACGTTTATCGATTAGATGAACTAATTTATTTCCACCACGCATATTGGTACTATTAAACCAAAAATCTAAATCTGAACCAGAAAATGCACCTAAGCGTTTTCCCAACGATTTGTTTGGCGACGGCTCACGATTAAATAAATATGTAAATACAGGATGATTACGTATAGACAATTCTTTGGCGATCCATTCTGATTGGGAACCAAAATAACTATCCGTATACATCAATTCTAAAGTCCTTTCTAACGTTTTAGTTGGCTCATCTTCATTGATGTCATAATACATTATTACATCATTTTCACTGTCGTTGTATATTTTAGGTACCATTTCTTGGAAATCTTTTTCTGTTTTTATATTATTTGTAAACGCTTTGTTGTTACTATTACCCACAGCAACATGGGAAGGTTTTATATTCATTTTTTGATAGAAGATACCATCATTAGAAGCAAAACCAATTAGTAAAGGTACATTTGAAAATACATCATGCCGCGATGATTTGGACGAAATGGCTTTTATAGTTGATATCAACCGAATCACGCCATCAACTACCGGCAGAAAATGAATTGGGTCACCATTATGATTGTATTGATCAATAAGCCGTAATAAGCGTAATGTTGGCATATTCCTTAATGTATCTAAAGAAACGTTCCCATCAACATCATTACCAACTGCAAATTTGATAAATTTCATACTGCGTTGTATAGCAATATTTAAATTATAGTTTTGATTGACATTCAACGCAGAGCTAGAGAAAGAAATAGCTTTGTGAAATAACATTCTTGCAGATGGTATGGACATTAAATGCAAAACTGATGAACCACCAGATTTTGATCCACAAATAGTGATATTACTTCGATCCCCACCAAAGTGTTCAATATTATCATTGACCCATTTCAATGCTAATATTTGATCTACTAAACCATAATTACCTTGAGTAGTAGTTTCGCTATTGTTAGCATTACCATATGTATGTCGAATATTTGAATGCACAAAAAAACCAAACATACCTAGCCGATACGATGGTGTGACTATGATACAATCATTGTTTGATGCAATGAGATTATTTACATTTTGCACATTAGAAAATCCATTTTGATAATTGAAACCAGAATGAAAATATACCATGACTGGTGCCAAAGGTTCATTCGTATTACTGTTATTCTTCTTGTTGCTATTATTTCCCCCATCTTTTTTTAATCTTTGCAATATTCTGCTAGCTTTAAATTTTCCTCCAGCTGTAACATTATTATTATCGTCAGAAAATCGAGTATTTTTATTTGTTTTCAACTTTTTTTCAGGAACATACACATTTAAATACAAACAATCCTCTTGAAGGATTTCACTACTTATCGTTTTGTTCATATTATTTCCACGCGAATTTTCACCTGCATACGATAAAATCTGCTGGGTTTGAAACAATGCATTATTATTATCTAAACTTTGAGCACTTGAGGGCAATTTTGTTTTTGTAGCATCATACGTATTATTGTATTTTTTAGGTGGATACTTTGCATATTCCCATCGTTTTGGTTGTATTGCATATGGAATCTTTAAAAATTGATATATTGAGACGTTGTGTTTATCATTTGTATTATTAGCGTAGATGGTAATGGATCTTTTATTTAATATTCTTCTTGAAGAAGTAATAATATTATTATTCGTATTGTCATTTGAAATATTATTAAACGTTGGTATTTCAACATTTGTTCTTATACCTCGTATTTGCCCTTCATTTGTTTTCACAAGTGCAGTTTTGCGATAGCTTCTAACTGTTCTTCTCATTGATGAATATACAATGATTTTTTAATCCAAAGAGAATCTTTCTTTTATGAAACGGATGGCATATACGATATATGAAGGGGTAGGAGGTTTGTATATATTTCTACTTTCTATCATTTAACTTACATTGCTGTAAAAAGATATATACAATTAAATATTGGAAAAAAGTAATGAGATGGGTTAGACGCGCGTGATTATGAGAGATGAGCACATGATGATGATGAGACTACTGTATATTTTGTACAGGTATTATACCTATTACCTGGTATAGCGCTACCACTGGTGGTATTATACTGTACAGGTATTTAGCCCTGCTATGCTATTACAGTGGTTATAGAAATAAGCCGAGCAAGACGAAAACAAATTATTATGCACATCACATAGCTAAAATATATAATGGTAATATATAATATAATATTATATTAATATTTTACCTTCATATAAATATTATGATGTATACAGAAATGTATTAATAAACTCTCTCGAGATAATAAATGATACTCTCGTATTTTTTTCAGTCTTCTGGATTCAATGCAAGATCATTCAGATCGGCAAAAATATCAATATCTTTTGCATTACCACCAGAATTTCCCCTAACACGGCGCTTACCAGCTTTTGGTTGTTTTAAACCACCAAATGGGCTAGATGTATCTTTCTTATCATTATTATTATTTTGTTGGCTGTTGTTACTATTATTTGCACTATTGTTATTGCTTCCCTTGTTTATGCTGACCCTGCGTCCATTATTAAAATACATAAACTTCTCCTCATCATTTTGTTGCCCAGTTGTTGCAGGTGATGAAGATATTGAAGATTTCGGATTATTTATTGTCTTATTCGTCGTATTGCTGTTATTACTATTTTTATTATTATTGCTTTGTGCTGATAGGAATGGATTGCTAGTTCCTCTATTACGCTGTGATGGTTCCTGTGGAGCTGGTTTCATATGCGTTTGAAACGGGTTGCTGTTTCCTCGACTTCGTGGTTGTGTTTGTTGTTTCATTTGTTGTGTTGTTTGGAAAGTATTATTCATGCTAGTGGTATTCATAAATGTATTGTTTTGAGCTTGAAACATCATTGGATTACTATTATTATTGTTACCAGCAGTAGCGAGATAGTTTTGGCCACGACCAAAACCAGGCATCATGCTTATTCCTCCTGAAGACATCTTATTATTATTATTAAATCCTTGTTGTTGTACTTGTCCTCCACCATACATACTTTTTTGTTGCACTGGCATTTGTGGCATCAAACCGATTGCATTTGATATCGGGTTATTATGCCCATTACTAGAATTCAAGCCATTGTCCTTTGTCGCGTTCATTACTTGCATAACATTATTGTCATTGCCGTTGGTACTTGAAGGCGGTAATGTAGACATTGGCATTAAACCATCCAAATTGCTTAAATCGCCTAACAAACCATTACTATTATTGTTATTCATATTATTTGTCTCCTGCTGAGGAGCACTAAATAAATCCATCAAATCCTCCTCTGTTGATTGGCGCTGTAATTCTGGTTCTTGCTTCTTCTTCCCATTTTCTTTTTTTGAAGATATTTTCTTCATATTCGGTGAAGGTGGAACGGTTTCAATTGCTACTTCAGCTAAATTTATTAATGAATCATCCTCTTGTGCTTTTGCATTATTTGTATCTGTACTAGAACCAGGGTTGCTATTTTTTCTTGGACCTTCTGCTAATACAATAGCATGTAAGTCCTTTACATGATGTATACTATCGTTCATATGCAATAGTTTATGCATATCTGCTTCATTGACATTGCTTTGCAATCGTGTCATGAGCTCTTTCTGGGATGCATCTAAATGTTTAACTAAATCTTTAATAATTTCATTTCCCTTCACTTCTTCCTTGCTTTCTGCTGCATTTAATGATTGTTCTAAAAGAGCAATCGTGTTTGCAACCGTTTGTAACCATTTTGATAATGGTATAGCTTGCTGTTGAACTGGTGCTTGTTGTTGTCCTTGTGCTTGTTGCTGGCTCAATTGCAATGCGATTTCAAGATCCCTATCTACATAAACCCCATTGTTTGCATTCATGTTTTGTTGTCCTGGAGCTTGGAGCACAGGTGCTTGTTGATAGACCATATTCACTTGTGGTGGTGGTGGATTATTAGCTTGAACACTTGATTTTGGTGTAAATAAGGGTGCTGTCAGGTTTGGTAAGGGACGAGGAAATTTCACATTGCGTTCTCTTAATTTATGGTATGTCTCCACAAACAAACGTAAACCTTTATCTTGGTGGTTGTGATACCCTTCGCCCCATGCTTGTAGCATATCCAACACTTTTTCCATGGCTTCCAAATTATCCCTTCCACCTTTATCTATCCCTCTATCAACTAAACGAACAAGAGAGTTCATCATTTTTTGTTCCGCCATAAACTGTAAAAAATAAAAATTTTGAGAATTATTTTTCACTAACGCATCGATAACTTGCAAACCAAACATTACCACTTTGTGTTGATCATCTTGAATTCGCTTTCGCGCTGCCCGTACCCCTAGTCGAAGCTCCTCTTTTCCCATGACATGCGATGCTTTATCACACACTTCTGTTACTAAACCCCAATCTAACTTAAATAACATTTCATCCGTCGCTTTATCGACTAACCCAGGAAATGAGTCTGGTGCATATGATACACGTTTACCAAAACGTTTAGAAAATGCTTTCTTCATCCTTTTCGTTTGTTTCTTTCCGACTATATGCTTGCTTCGTCTGTATATGTATATATATATCTATATATCTATATGTGAAAATGTATGTTATTATTCTGGATTTGTATGAACTAATGAACTACACATGTGTTTCATCTGCTATTTTTCTGTATTTTTATTTTTTTTTTAGAGACTAAAAGTGCAGGAGTTCGCATCATCATCCCAGTAAATTCGGCACGGGTAATGGTACGTCCATCGTAACCCCAAAAAAATATTCACAGTTTTGGGATTTTTTTACGCTAGGCCGACACAGCACCGTCTTAAGATTTTCATTTTGCGGGAAAAATTCCTCCACGAATTTTTATCGCCAACCCTACCACGCCCCTTAAACAATCCTCGAGACCCCAAATCATTTTCGGATAACACCTGCTGTGTGGTGCTAATGACTTGCCGTATAAGATTTTTGGGAACGCCAATGATATAAGGATGCTATTTCGATTGGGCGGGAATGGAACACGAAAATGCAGATATAATTTTTGTAAATTTAATAACAAGTGAATGCTTTACTACCTACATACACAAACACACAACAAATACAAAGACCGAACACAAACCGTATTATTAACCAAACCGCCAAACCAACGAACACACACCTGTTTAACAAGTAGAAACATGATTATCTTTTGCCCAAAGCGCAATATAATGACATTCCCTGAACCGCAAGATACAACACACGCCGATGAAGTATGTATTGCAACTAGAAAAAGCAAACCCGCAAGCGTGGTTGCAAACATCGATGGAACCATGTACGTATACTTTCATGAAGCACCGCAAGCGTTGAACAAAGTGCTACGCGATGTGTACACATCCAAACTGTCTGCCCGTTTATCCGAACTGGAGAAGGACCAAGAAAAACACGCTATCAAACTGATACGCGCGGCCAATGCTACTACAAAATCTCCGTTGAATATACCAAAAAGTGTATCGGTATATGAACTGAAACGAGTACAAGAAACCTTCGCCAAGTACGATGCCTTATACAAATCAAAACAAACTGTCACCTCCTATTCCAAAACGCAGGTGAAGAACGCGTTAAAAGCCTACGCAGAAGAGATATCCAAACAGGAAGTTGGTGCACAACATACCTTGGAGAAAACCAAAAAGCAACTGTTTTAGGATTTCTAGCAGGCATGTATCATTAGCCGCGCTAAGACTCTATAGACACTTGACAACAGATTGTCTTAGGCCCTTTGCGCGTCTTATGGTATCACCCTGCTAAATTTTCTAAATTTAATTTTGGATTTCTAGCAGGCAACCACCATTAGACGCGCAAACACTCTAAACTACTCGATAATCTTTCGCTGATAAAAGTGAGCACGATTTTTAAACCTTAAAATATAGAAGGTGAATAGCATTACGTCATTTAGGCCGTAATAGCACTACGAAGGTACATTAAATTTTGACATATAATCTACCAAGTATAAGCCTTTCTATGTCGATAATTTTATTGTACCTTCGTAGTGCTATTACGGCCTAAATGACGTAATGCTATTCACCTTCTATATTTTAAGGTTTAAAAATCGGACTCACTTTTATCAGCATTAAAATCCTGAGTATATACACTTCGCTCTCAATGCTAAGTTTATATGCTCAGGTACCCGGAGTAACTCTAAACCATCTGGAGTATTTTTTTGAACATTTTATTTTCTATACACTACGGACAATATGTACTAACGAGGTGCCTACCAAAGTGGTGTATTATATGAATTGAGGAATGCTGGAATGCAAAAAATAATTTAATCTAAATCTATGCCGGTATGCCTGGTATGCACCTATTATTTTTATTATTTTATTATTTTTATTATAAAATAATTATTATTATTATTAATGAATAATACACAACAATATATTCTCCAGCAACACACACACCAACCCAATCGCTAGACTTGCCGTGATAACTTTCCAACCGTATAAGAAAAGCATCCAGCAGCCCAAAGAAACTCACCATCTAGTATCATTTGTCATGGACGTGCTTGATAAACCAGCCGACCTGAAAGAGGTGGAGCTGACGAAGGGGAATAAAAAAACACCGCCGGAAAATAAAAAACCAGAGCAGCTGATCATAAACGTCAACATCACGTTTTGTACCCACGTGGGTTGGGACGGCGTGTTGGTGATGCTGTTCTCGTTGGGGATAGCGGCGCTGTTTGTGTATATTACCTTTTTGTATACCAAGAAATTTCAAGCGTGGCATCGGCCTGGAGTGTGGGTATTTATGGTGTTTGCGGTATTGTATGTAGTATTGGTGGTAAAATGTTTGTGGACGTGGAGAAAAGTGGCGACAGCGTTTACCAAAGAGCAACAAGCGGATAAAGATAAGGAGCAAGGCCGTTTAACACGTTCCAAGTCTGCTGTAGAGCGTGCCAAACAAGCTGCCAGCAACGCCAAAAATATATATGAAAAATTGCAAATGAATGGGCAATGTTTTTGTGGAATTTGTATGTCTCTGAACTGTTTGAGTCTGCGCAACAGTGTATCAACTTGGTAACCGTGTATTTATGTTCCCTTCCGGTGGGTTGGACAGCCTCTATGTGTCTCGGGCTTGCGATAGAGTGTTTTCATACCGCGTGGACGATGATCCACAAAAATACACCAGCGCGTAGAGATAGGCAGGTAAAAATAGATGCTACGGTTGATTTTTTATGTGTTGCGATTCCACTATGCGTAATGTGGTTTGGATACCAAGTGCCGATATCGGTACCAGAGATGCTGTCTATCACGCTGATGCCGACTTTTTTTATGCTGGCGAAATTGGATGATATATTGGAAGAAGGGATTCATCACCGGACTACGCAGCAGGTGTTGAGAGAACAATTGAAGCAGTCCTCTAAGCAGAAACGACGCAGAGAGTCTCTGTTTGACCAAGTAGCACATATAGAAATGGCAAAAGAGCAAGAAGATAAAGTGCCAAGACCAGTGCGGTTGGTTGCTGCTACCTATAATGGATTGCTTGGTCTCTTTTTTCTGGTGGTGGCGATAGCACATGTAGCGATGCGCCCTACTGGTTGTGATAAGACCACGTGGGAAAACGGATGCGTCAATAAGATACCCTTTTGCAAGTCGCTGTTTGAACCCACGTGTAATTGTGTTTCGTTGCATATAGAAAATAATAAATCGCTCGTAAGGCTGTCTAATTCATTGGTGGATGAGATGACAGGGCTGCGTAAACTGTTTATACGCAACTGCAATTTGACGACACTGCCGCCCAACATGGAGCAGTTGACGGAGATGGTGGATATTGAAATATCATTCAATCGGCTACAGGAATTTATGGTGGATGTGTTGAAGTGGGAGTATTTATCAAGTTTAGAGTTGATGTTTAATAATATCACAAAGCATCATGAAAATTTATGGCAACATCCACAATTGGTAAATTTAGGTATTAATAGCAATAAAGGTTTTTGGATGCCACAAGATGTTAATAAAATAAAATTGCCACAGTTGATATTTTTAGACATGGGTAATAATAGTGGTATTATTCCGAATGAATTGAGTTCCACGCAACTTCCAGCGATTAACATCATGTTTCTTGATGGAAATAAAATGGAAAATCTTCCATCAAAGTTTCATACATTTCAAACTACTATACAATATCTTGGTATAGCTAGATGTGGATTGAAAGAATTACAACAATATTTAGAATCGTTTGATAATTTGAAGTATTTAGATGCAAGAAACAATAGTATAACTTCCGTATCTCCAGAAATAAAACAAATGATAAAAGGTACAACCGATTTTGAATCCTATTTTTCAGGAAATCCTGTATGTCAAAGTGATGAAGATTTGAATTGTAAACGATTATGTACAGATTATTGTTGGTCGGAGAAAGGATTTACGAATGGAGGATGCGATGAGACATGTGATTCGTATGAATGTAAATATGATGGAGGGGAGTGTACGGTATGATGTGTTTTATTTTAAATGATATGTGCGTGTACAAAAAAAATATTTTTTTTTTTAATAAATATTAAAACATACGTGAACCCGGCGTCCAGCCCGTTCAACGAGCGCGCATGGAAGGATAGAAACCTACTTGTGCTTGTGGAGTATTAGTTTGCAGAGGTGCATTAGAGCTTTACTATAGTAGGATAGAATATTTTATTCTTGCGATTGAGTATTGAGCATATTACTTAACACGAGAAGTGTAAAATTATTATATAACTTAGACTTTAACCATTATATAAAGACGGAAATGAATATAAGGAATTGCATGAGGACATCATAAAAAGAAACTTTTTAACAAGTTTTTAGCGTACTTCGCAACAATTTCCTTCTTCTCTTGGACATTTTTTTTAACAATGGCATCAATTTACCATCTTCTTTCGCATCTATTTTTTTAGATCCATAGCAGTTGTTGTCCTTACATTTACGTTTTAAATCTCCGTTAAGCACTTCACATAAACAGCATTTTTTTGTACCTTGTATAGGAAGTTCACAGTTG
>Ga0099797_100187_pt1 | contig 40553 bp, 26 predicted proteins | sample Uncmet_Sort48C_1_FD_89871 | JGI IMG/M metagenome (GOLD analysis project Ga0099797, IMG submission 89871) | Marine eukaryotic communities from CALCOFI LINE 67, Pacific Ocean - C012_Sort48C_1 | ecosystem: Environmental > Aquatic > Marine > Oceanic | place: Pacific Ocean: Monterey Bay | collected... | reverse complement strand
GGGTGTTGGATCTTCACCATACAGTCCGTTGCCGATTGTTGCCGCGGCTAGCGAGGTGTTCGCTTGAGCGGTTTCAATTGGCGCGTCCAGCGGCATTCTCGCATTTATGCTGTCGCTCGTGCTCTCTAACGATGGCTCCCCGCCGCCCGAGGTCTCCAAACCAGTCATGTCGAAATGTACTTTGTCAACACCTGTTTCGTCGATGGATGAACCCCGTAATCTCATATGTATCTTGCGTCTTCTAGCCTCGATTGCGTCGGCCTCGTCAGGGTATGCTTCGATACCTTCGGGTGAGTTTGCGTAGGACGATGCCCAACTCTGCGTAGCTCGGGAATCAGGAGAAGGATATAGATTTCTGTTCTTCTGTTGTTCCCGCCAAATTTTTCCTTTTTGAATAATCGCTTCTGATTTCAACCGAGCTGCATGACTTGCGCTGCCAACATTGTGAATAATTTGGGAACTACTACCATCACTCATTAGTCCACGAAAGGCTGCACTACTCATTGCACTACTTTCAGAACTTTCTGATCCGATGCTTGCAGTGGCTGCACGAGGTCGACGCGGTTGGGATTGCTGAGATGAATGCGGTGAAGGGAGAACGACACCTTGTTCAGGAGGAGAAGCTACATCACCAGTGGCTGCGCGCGGTGACAATATTTGCGGCGACATAACATTAGCATGGTTATTCATTAACGAAGGAAATGCAGGACCTGCTGGATCCGTCAATGTGCTGCCCAAGATGAACGCGTCAGGACCAACAGAGCCAACAACACTGCTACCCTCCTGGCTTCCCATTGACAATGATCTCGGAGCGAAATGCTGATAATGGGGTTGTCGGTGTGTTTCAGGTTCGCTTTGAATTGAAGTTTGATGATGTGATATCTCCATATCTGCTAAGGCTTTTGGCAGATCCAAAACTGCCGCAGGAATACCGGAACTTGGAGCTTCTGCTGCAACCTGTTGCACGACTCTCTCATCTCCAGCTTTTCTATTGACCACAACTTCTCTCGGCGGTTCCTCTGCGCAATATTCGACAATTGGCAAATTAGGGGACGTTGTTGGCATTTCTGGATGTTCACTATCGGGGTTGTAATTCATATACGCATATCTCAACATATCCGGTGGGGGAGCGTCAGTTCCCATAATGTAAAGCACGTTAGCTTGCGCTAGATCTATATTTGTTCTTGGGGGGCTTGATGGAAGAGTATTATCAAGATTCTGCGGGCCATAAGAAGGTGTTACGAATGGAACAGTATTATCAAGTTCCTGCTGACCACAACCTGCTACTCCGACATGATGAGGTCCAGGACCTTGTGATGCGCTTCTCAATGCCTCACTGACCCTACTCCCGGCGCGCTCAGTTCCACCACCACGATAAATGGTGCTTTCCGGACTAGCAGCACGCGTAACAATTGCACCATTCCGACTCAATAACTGTTCGAAATCTTGCTGCATCAAAGCTAGACTTGCAGGATTACCTACGTGTGGCCCGTCGTCGTCTCTTTTCGCCGCCGCAATGTAATCTCCTTGTTGAACTTGCATGCTGTTTGACGGAATAGTACTACGATCAAAACAATCTGCTGTGAGATGGAACCTGCCATCGCTTGGATCTGCCCAACTTCTGCCATCCAATGGTTCTGGCGGCAGCCATTGAAGTTCAGGAACTGATGATTCTCCTGCAACCCCTGCCACTGCCGCGGCTGCAACTGTCACTGGCTCTGCAAACGGCGAAACAACTCCACTGCCAATGCCGATAGTACCGCTGTAGCTGCCAACAACATCGCTCCTGCCAATACTACTACCCAAATCAGTAGGCACTGAAGCGGCACTGCCACTGTCTGCTGGTACGAAATTAACTAGTTCATCTCTTTTTTGGATACTGACAGGCTTGTTGGAAGCACCCCGCACAGCGGGCGCCCTGCCATCTGATATTCCGAGTGGCGTTCCACGAGTCCCACGATCCCCGTGACTAGTAATGCTATCTTTCCGAGTCTCAGTCCTCTTCAACAAGTATTGCGCCGCTGCAGCTTCGTTTAGCGCAGCCCTTTGTTGCTCATGATAATCATGCTCTACTTTTCCGACGTGGTCTGTCTCAGAACGTTGTCTATTCGGACTACTGCGCAATATTCTAGAGCCATTTCGAATTTGTCGTTGTTGTTCATGACTCAAATCTTCTACTGGAAGTCGAGGACTTCGCTGACGTTTCGTTGCGTCACCACCACCTGAAATACTACTTTGAGTATTTTTTCCGTATGTTTCTTGGTAAACTGGCATAGACAACGGAGGTGGCTGTGCACTTGTCGGCGAGATGCGCGGGGACACCACAGGTATACTAATACCAGGGTCGTGAACACCTGGTAGCGTTGCTACTGAAGCTGCTGCAGTCACACTGTCGGCACTATCGAATTGTTTTTCCACTTCCTGAAGCCATTGGGGTACGCCTGGTTGAATATTGTACTTCTTCAGTCTCGCATCATATTCCGCTTGGGAATGAAACGGCCAGGTCCTCTCCATTGGATCCATTTCGTTTGCTGCAAATACACCGCTACGATGCACAATTGCACCATCACAACTTTGAGACAATTCATCATGCTGTTGCGTATTGGATTCCGCCGATCCAGATCTAGTCTGCTGGTGTTGTTCCACCCCATCAGAAGTTGCACCGGAATTAAGATCTGCACCAGCTGTAGCAGCATTGATACAGCTTGCATTTGCTCTTGTTGTTGGAACTCCTCTAGGAATAGCCACCGTATTCTGACCGCTACCTTCACCGGTGCCACTGCTGCTGTGCACTGCGTTGCTGCTAGTATCGCCAAGTCGATGCAAACCGCCCCTCGGATACATTCCAGAACCTCCAGCAACGCCACCATACGCAGCGCTTGCTATTGCGGCTGCTGCGCCAGGGTTAGCCGGTGGCGCGGCATAGCTGCCACTGACGTTGCCAGCACCCGGCACCGTAGCCAACCCATGGCTCGGAAACGCCCCGCCACTGCCACTCAATGCTATTCTTCCACCACCTATGGGTGGACTTTGGGCACCACTTGGTCCTGCTGCTGCACTACTTCGAAAATTGGGTCCCGGTGGACTTCTATTTTGGACGCTTTGTCCACTTCCGCTGCCTGAACCCGTTGTAGATCTCCTAATTGAACCAACACTAGCGCGAGGACTCGTTTGAAGCTGTTGTTTTGAACCAGTAGCACCGCTCTGTGGATTACTAGTAACTAAGCCAGTTTGCACACTGGGCACAACTGAATTTTGTTGTTGTCCATGTTGTCCATGTTGTTGTTGACTTAGAATACTGCTGTGTTGTTGATGATTGGTGACACTTCGGTATTGGTTAGAACTCTGTAAATTATGACTTTGTTGACGCTGTACCAAAGGAGCTACTACTGGTCGAGCACCTTGAGGAGCTGCTGCTGTTGATGTAGCTCTTTGAGTGGGCGGAGATGATCTGTTGTTGTTCCACTGGCCATTGGGATGCTGATGGCCCGTGTTCTGTGCTGCAAGCTTTATTGCGAATGAACCTTGGAACAAATCCAAGACACCTGCGAGAAGACAAGAGGGTACGAAGACGAGATTCATCATACTGTACGAATTGCAAAATTTCTTCTGCGTAGTCGACTTCCGTTTATTCATTCTCTAAATTTCTTGCGCCGATGTTCAATATAATTATTATACAATCGACGACACTATACTTGGAAAAAATTCAAAACCAAATCGATAATGCCCTGAAAATTGCACGCCAGACTTTGCAACATCTCAATACTTTTTTTTACACGCAAAACGATCCTTGATTATCTTTTCTGACAGTAAATTCTTGTACTATAACGAGCTCTTTTTCTTGAAATCTTGAACTGCTAAGAAACTTGAAATTGACAATATGCAAATGCTGCAGGAATGGCAAAATGACTTAACTTTTTTATATTTACACACGGATCAATAGTATTATGCAGATTGATTGCTACAGCCGTACTAACTTACTGAAATTTTGCAAACTAGATGTTTTTTTGGATGACTGATCACATGTCGTCTTAATCCATTGAAGAATTTGGATGCGAACTGTCGCATCTGAATGAATCATGACCAGACCGTCACCGACGGAAAAAACGTTTCAGAAACAGAAAAATCATGCACCGACAAATGCACAAAGTCAGTCGAACAACGATTACTATCGTCCTATCGGCACTCATTATCTATTGAGTTTTGTCGTTGCACAGAACGCATTTGTAAACACAACATTCCAACATTGTACAATTTGGCCTGGAATCATCCTCCGTGGTCTCCTATTATACATGATCGTCCTAGGATAAAACATTTTTACTCCTGCGATGCAAATGTGATGATCGTCAGACTGACAGAGCAACTCACTGCCTTTCCGACGACACTCACAAGAGCATGAAACCATTCATTATTTTTTTCTCGGCATATTCGTGATAAACTCCTCTTCTTTATCCACAAACTGTTTCATCTTACTCAATGCTCCTGCTCGTCTCGTTGGAGCTTTCATGCCCTGCAATGTCATCCTATCTGCCGGTTTCACCACTTTCGGTCTTGCCAATGGCGATCCTTCACGAATCCCCGGCATAACTGCGCCTTCAGCACCCAAAGGTCTGCTACCGCCAACTTGACTGCCCATACTCGCTTGCGATATGATTTTGTTGATTACGTTTTTCGCTTTCGGTGATGCCGCAGGATCGTGCACGTGTTCTGTCGTTGCTGCATCAACTAATCCGTGCATTCCGTGCACACTTCCTCTTTGTTGTGCAGATGTTACACCGGGACCGACGAAATTACCTAAACGATCGTAATAGCCTAAATCTTGATAGATTGGCCCTGCGTCCATTGGCATTACAGCTTGACCATCAGGATCTGCTCGTGTCTTCACGACATTCCGTGGCGACTTCCCATATTCTCCAAGACGTGCTCCGATGCGCATATTTGCCATGCCTTTCAGATCGGTGTGCACATTCGGATGCCCACTGTCAACATGTCGAGCTGATTGTCGACTTGAAACACCCTGTTGCTGCACATGACCCGGTGTCGTCGGTTGAGTTGTGCCGGAAATCGGACTGCCTTGTTGCTGGCTTATTGAAGTAGCAGAAGTCGGCGACTGGATTGCGTGCGCTCCTCTGTCTGGCGCTGTAGCGACGTATTGCGAAGATGCTTTCGGACTGCCTGGCGGTATGCCACTGTCGGTCATCAAAACACCGAGATTGAAGTCAAATCTTGCTTTCCTTGCGGGACTCGCGAGATAAGCTTCTTCATCATCTTCTTTGACTTCGCGCTCGAGTTTCAGCGGAGCCCGCAGATTCGGGACTTTGACATCCTTCGTGACTTTCGACAGAGAATCCATGTATGATTTCTGCCTAGTGTTGAGTTCGGAAAGATTACCCGCGGGGATTTTACGTTTGCGCGTGGCTTGGTCTGTTGCATTTGGGTCTTGATTTGCGTTTTCCTCTTCTGTGGTTTCAGGTTGGTCAAGACCGTCAGGGACGTATGTACCTTTTTTTGGGATTGATAATTCGGAATTCATTTAACGGGACATCACTGACAACAATTTTATTTATGTCATACCTTGAAATTCAATTTTTCTTAAACAAATTAACGCCAAAATCACCCGCAAAAACAACTTACCATCAGGCATCCTTCTCCCTCTTGCCAGAATATCTTCAGGACTATCTTTTGGGCTTGGCCACGGACTTCCAGATTCCAAAAATTTCGCTTTATCCAAACCTGGACTTGCCCCTTTGACTTGATTGCTCGTTTTCAAAAAACTCAACGGATAATCTTTCTTGTGAAAACCACTCATCTTATCTTGGAGTTTTGATTTAAATCCTTCGTCTAATTCTTTCAATTTGATTTTTTCCGTTGCTTTTGCTAAGTCCATACCTACTGGAAGACCGACAACTGTTTTTTGACGCTTTTTCGCCTCCTCCTCTTGCCGTTGTTTCTCCGCTGCATCCACATCACTCATTGAACTCGAACTCCGACGATTCCCGAATCCCTCACGTTTTTCTGCAGCAGCAACAGCTTCTGGATCTTCATGCCGGAATCCAATTACATCGTCTGTCGGTTTCAAAGTCATGTCTTCATTTATAGTTTTTTCTGGTTTTTTCTTCGTACCACCTTCATTAGCTTTATCTTTATCGCCAGCAGCTTCCTCTGTCCCTGATGCCTTTTGATCACCTGCTGCAGTTTTCGCCGCATCATCCGCCGCGGCTTGACTTTTATCGCCTTTGCCTTTCCCCTTCTTGTTGCCTTTGCCTTTTCCCTTTTTTGAATCCTTTCCGCCTGCTTTCGCATCTGCGGCTGCATCTGTTTTGGTCAATTCTGGGATTTTTGCGGCGAGATTCGGTAAATCGGCAAACGCTGACTTCATAAATGCCGCCTCTTCTTCCTCGGAAGCATCGTTTACATTCTTTATCCCGTTAACTTCATTCTTTCGCCTCAATTCCAGTTTCGCCCGTGCGTATAACAAATTCCCTTCGTCTAGTGGGTCCCGTAATGGATTGTCTCCGTGGGTTAAGTCTTCGTCGCCCTCTTCAATCATGGATTTTACGCGCTCTTCCATTAGCATTTTTAGACCGTGCTTCAAAGCGTGTGATTCTTTTCCCTGTTGAGAGCTGTTGTTGTAGAATCCGCCGGGAGAGGTTTGACTATATGGACTAGCTTTGTTTTTTGCGTTGGGACTTCCGCCGTGAAAGGTTGAACTTGGACTTGATCTTTGTTGCATCAGATATTGCTGGAGTTTTTTTCTTGGCGACGCTGATGAGGTCTTGTAGTTCTTGTTGGCGTCGATTTCGTCCTCCTCATGTTCTTGATCGAGAAGGACATCTGTGACGCCTGTGTAGTAATCGACAGCCGTCGCGTGCTTCTCAGTGCCTTGATTGACTTCGATGACGCGCTTCAGATTATGTTCGAGACGGTTTCGCGGGGAGACTGTCATCGGACGATGAACATTGAAATTGGCTGGATCATTTAGAACTTTGCGTTTACCTGTGATTTTTGGGATGGAGTTTTGTTGAAGACTGCAATCTGTCATGACGAATTTGTCATGGACAACTTTCAATCTGGCCTCAAATCAAAATTCTTCGAGCTTTACAAAATCTCAATCAAAAACTGAAACCACAAAAAATACGTTCAACGATTGTACTCGTGACCGTCGGCATAGCTAACTCCATGCATACCGGACAACGCAGACCATCCGCGGATTTTAGATTTTTCTGTAGTTCTCTCCTAAAATATGGATCAATGCAGTCGAAATGGTAGGCGTGGCCGCAAATCGGAAGAATTTTTGCATCCTTTTTTCGCATCGGTTCTTTGCACATCAAACATTCGAACTGCTCAGGCTGTGGTCCTTTGATCAACGTATTTTTCCCCTCGTCAATCCGCCTTTGGCGCATTATAATTGCTGTTTTGTGTGCGATCATCTTTGCTGTTGTGATATATGTGGAAGAACGCAACGCAGAGGAACCACGATGCTGCAGAACGCAATTTGCCGAGTCAATTCAATATCATGTTTTTGTTTCACACTAATTAGAATGTTTGATTTTCATCAAACTCGATCTACCTTCAAATTCTACTCACCTTCATACCATAAACTTGCGTACGATAATAAAAATCATTTCATTTTTTGAAACGCTACACTCGGATGAAACAACAAACAAAAAAACTGTTACCTAATCCACAAGAACATGTTCTTACGGGGGGACAGAAATGAAACCGAAAATATCTTTTCATTTTTCGTTGCACAACAATAACCATCTCCGAAATACTTCAAACTTAACACACGCCACACACCTCAGATCTCTCAATTGATAAACTCACACGGTTACTACATAATATGCCCACAGACAAGAAACAACACTTTGCATCTTCGCTTTCACAAGATTGATTAGACACACAACTCTCACGTGTAAGACGGAGGACCTCTTTGTCGCGCCAATAGCTGTAGAAATCCATTACTATCCGAATTCGAGAATCGAGGTTCAAAGAACTTTTCAATCATATTCTCATACAACAAATTCAACCCTTGGAATCATCTCTTTATGAGATCTTTGCGGGAGAGTTGCTAAATTGATTATTTTTTCGCCCAAAAATTCAATAAGTCATAGTCTAAAGGTGAGATCTGATCTCATCTATTTGATGAGTCTTTATCTTGCTGTTCAAAAAAATTCTTAGGTCCTTTCTTTGCAATACTTTAACGACCTTCAACACACGATCGCTGCACATCTTTCCTTCTTCAACCTCTTTCAGCCATAAATCGAGCTTCGCATAATTAGATCAATTAGTTTCTTCTCACTAACAATAAGCAATTTTCTTGTTAATAGCCACCGAAAACAGATTAGACACAAAATGTCTTATCGTAACTCGCTGTTTACATTGCTAGAGCCTGTGGTCAAGGCTTGATCCCCACGCCATCTGAATCGCCAACAACCTACGGACACAATGAACTGACGCTGCTTCGGATTCAATCAATTACTACCTACTTCGAATTCATTAGCTGTCCGAGGGCAAAAGCCATTTGCAAAATTACTCGCATAATGATGTTGTCTCTACAGAATTCACTAAATACGTTAGGTTCCAACGGTCTATCATGATGACGCCAGACTGTGCACACGCACATCTGTAGAGACGCGATACCCAGACACCACTTCACCCATGGATTTGCAAATGGCAACACAGAATCCACACTCCATCTATCAGAGCCTCGCAGATCTCCGGCCTCAGCGGTGTCCGCACTTTCATCATCTGACCCTTCCGTTTCGTCAGCCTCGTCGCTGTTGGACTCTAATGGGGAGCCGTTTTTGTAATATTCTCCGCTGTTGGCAATTAATGTCTCCACATCCGGCATGCAAAATAGTTTGGAAACACACCACATATGAGACAATCCATCAGGACAGAGGGTGCTGATACACCATGGTAAGAGTAAAACTACACAGGAGCACTGCACCGTCCAGGCGACGAAGCTTGTGAGGGTCAACCCAGCTTTAGCAAGCCATCCCCACGATAACCGACGACGGAAGGCAACTTTCTCTAAGTCCTCTTCGGCGAAATCCTTGATTTTGTAAATATTTATGGGTTCGGTGTTCTCGTTGCTTCCCTGCAAAAGTAGATTGATTGTCTGTTCAAGATGATGCAGATATGACTTGAAGGACGTGGATTGGCTTTGCTGAAATTCGTTTTTATTGAAGATGTAAAATAATGACTTGCGCTGGATCACATCTTGGCTGAACTCGGGCAGGAAACGATCTTCCCACCCGTTGCTGCTACAAATTTCCCAGCCGTTGTTGTGAGCTTTCATGATGTCGCGAAAGCGTTTGCAATGCGTCGACATCGCCTGCTCTTCTTCCGAGTCTTTTAACGGTTTCAGAATCGCAGAGCCAAAATCTGGCACCCCAAGAGTCTCTGCAGATTCCGATCCAAAAATCCCGTCAGAGTTCGGCGGTACAAGAGCTTTGCCAACAAAATCAACGTCGCAAAATAACGCAGTTCTCCAAGTCGCAGTTTCTGCTAGTTTCTCCACTTCTGCACTGTGTAACAAACGCCACCGGAACGGTGCCATTTCTAACTGACCAGTTCTGAAGCCACCACCAAACTGATAATAGGCCCTGACCTCGGTCTCTTTTTCTTGTATCATAACACAATCCGCATATCTAGATTTCAATGCCTCTCTTCGACCGTTTTGCAGTCGGCTAAATCCATGCTGCACCAATCCCCATGAAACACCATCATCAATCACGACATAATCTTTGATGTTAACCTGCAAATCATCAGGACGAAATTAATACTTTGGACTCGTTACAGAAATATGCGAAAATCTAAAGAACTGAATGAAAAACAATTGCAACAACACACCACATTTGCTCAAGACAATCTGAAGTCCCAAATTCAAAAAAGTCAGCTAACTTGTAGTCGCGAGCCACTATACCTGTATACCCGTCTTCCTAAAATCGATTAGATGTAACAATCCTGGTCCCTCTTCAAAGCGGCCATTCTGAGATTGGATCTCGAAGTAGCTGTTTTCTCCTTGGCCTTGAATTAGGGATCTAAGAAGTTGTGTCAACTCAGAAAAGTCTTTGAGGTGTGCGGAGTTTGCCGGCGTGCCATAATCCTTGAGCGCTGCATATTTACTTGGCACACATATCGCATTGTTTTCGGTCAAGGTTTTTCCTAAATATGCTCTGAAATTGCTGACTTCATTTTCTAACACTGCGGTAGATTGATTCAGCAGGACAACCCCACCTGTGCATTCGACATCCCCGAGTCGTTCGACATCTTTGCAGTACTTCTCGTACTGCTCAATCAGCTGTTCTCGACCGTCTTGGTCAATGTTCTTTAGCTCTTCATCGGTGAAATCCTGTTTTGATTCTAAAGCCGTTCGAAGTTCGTGAAATTTTTTGCTGATCGGCAGAAAATCCTTGTATTTCAACTCCACATTCAACTCCGGGAAATGGCTGAACGAATTATCTGCTCTGTAACACGGACATCCTTGGACTAGATGCGGGTGTGTCAACAAATTGTTGATGCACTCACATCGAAACCAAAACGACGCACATCCTCGGAATAGATCCAGCCAGATATCGCTACTGAACACTTTAAGTTTTGTATAAAGTTTATGAGATTCGTGTCCGTCGATGAAATTGAAATGCCTGTATCCACTGGGAACATATGAACCTAAGAACCTCTTATGAAATTCTCCGATCAAACAATCCGACAAATGCAAACATTCGCATCCACAAACCACCAAACAACACGCTGTATTCTTAAATCGTTCCAAACGTTCACGAACGCCGAGCGTAAACCAAGCATCTTTTAACGCCTCGATCACGCCTTGCTTTGGCTCCAGTTCGATTGTTTCTTGTTCCAGTTGCTCAGTGTCTCTCTCTAACTCTTCCGTCGATATTTCCACTTGCGCTGTCAAATCACTTAGTCTCGTTGTCAAATCCGTTCTTCGCTGCAATAATTGCGCACGCACATGTGCTTGGTGACTATCGTGTGCGAATTGACCGGTCCTCAATAACAACACCAGAATTCCCAAACCAACCACCGAGACTATCAAAAACAACGTTAGTACAATGGTCTGATTGCGGCTCAAGCACCAACCTTTACTCTTTTGTTTGAGAAGATTGTTTGCCGCCGTATAGACCTCTGCATCATTGACTGTAGTACCAACACCAATATCGTCATCGTCGTCTTCACTGTCAACGGTAAACTTGCTACTACTGTATCCGGTGCTTCTTTTTGTTTTTCTTGAATTGCTTAAACTATTTTGAGACATTTCAAATTCTACCATTGGCTGCCCAATTTCAAAATTTACACTCTTGGTCACGACATCACATTCCCCATTTCCAGCAGCTGATGTATCAGTGTTGCTTTTTTCGAAACCTGAGTCCATTGTGGCAGCCACAGCAAGGTCTCCTCCGGCGCCAATTAATGTTTTTCGCAAACGAGCTTCTTCATAGGTATAAGAGGGTTTTGAATTGCTGCCGTCGCTGCTTCCAATCGAAGATGCACAGCTGACGTTGCTTTTGCGCAGACAATCCATATCGATGTTTGTTGGGAGAGATTCCATTCTTACTTGGAATGGTTTTCTATAGCCTAAAATTATAGATATCTGTTGTCTTTCAATCAATTATAGACTCTGTTGTCTAAGAATGAAGATTGAATCTCGCAATTATAACGATAACAATTTTCTTGTTGTGTAAATAAACAGAAAATCATATAAAATAGTATTGCTGCGCGTAGTTTTGTTGAGTCAACCACTGTCACTGAATTTTCCGTTGCGGCTTTGCCAATTACTATTGTTGCAAAGGGATTCCTGTATCCATAAACGATCGCAGAATCATTTGATTTTGATAGACCTGAAGCTAAACGCGATAATAATGTTGCAATGATAACATCAGAACAGCAAAATTTTGTGAAAGAAATTCGTGAATCATGATTCATTGAAATCACAGATCTTGATTCTGAGATTTTGAAGGACGATCATCATGCCAAACCAGAACGACCTCACACAACCTCTACTACCCAACACTCAAAACACTGCACCTGTCGGCATATTTCGTCTCGCCATATCCTGTTTCCATGGCATTTTTTCGCTGCGACTGCGTTTTTCAAAACTCGCTAAATTGCATAAATTATCAGGGAAACAAACGATAAAGTCTCGGTAGAGTTTTTTTGTGAGTTTCGTGCCGCCGTAGAAACAGAAACTTCCAGCTGCATCCGTTCAACGTTTGGTCTGATTCGTCGAAATGTGATGTCATCATCAGAAACGCACTCTTTTTTGCAAAAGCATCTGTTAAGAAACGGCACGAAGTGGAAATTGCACGCGCTTTTATGCTGGAAATGGCGATGACCTTGCTATTAGAATCTGTAGTTTGCTTTATCTTCTTTTTTTTGCGCCCTGTTTCTGTCGAACAAATTTTGGACCGAGCGAAAGTTAACTGCCGTGAGTCTGAATTCCTTGAATTCCTTAACAACACAACTACCCCCCTACAACGGCCCATTATACGCAACCAGTTTATAATTCTTCACTTCGAAATTATTCCGACTTGTAAACTCATCGAAATTTCCAAATCCTAAATCCGCAAAATTCTTTGTTGCCATAGTCTGATACGATGTTCGAATCCAACTTACCACTTTCCGCACTGCCCACGAATAGTTCTCTTGTGCCAATTTCTCTTTCATTGCAATTACCAAATCTACTTCTGTAGGTAGGTCGAGTTTACCGTCATCAATTCTGACTATGTCAACTACATCGCCGACGTATCCTTCAGGATTCCCGTTGTGGTGTTGCATCTGCGCTTTCGCAATGATGTCTTTTGCTTTGTCAATACTGTCTTGCGTCATTGGTTTTTCGACTTTCTCGATCGGTTTGTAGAGACAATCTTGCAGCATATGGTCTAACATGCAAGTCCATTTATCGAAAAGCGTGTTGCATGGTTGATTCATACAGGCGTAGAGTTTTTCTTTACGTTTTCCACCTGTAACCGGGTTGATTTGTTGGCGGAAAGTTGTTGGTTGGGGAGGTGGACGGTTTTTGTTGCCGATGTCGTGTTGGAGGACCATTGAAGTTTGGGGTTGTTGCTGCTGTTGTGCTGCTGGAGTCCCTTGTCCTTGTTGCCAATTTTGATTGTTGAAGCCACCTGTACCAGCTCCTTTTGAACTATTCGAAATTGCGCTGCTGTTTCCTTGGTTATTATTGAAATTCTGATAGCCTTGCTGATTCTGATTAGTGAAATTGTTCATCCCGCCGTTTCCAACGTTATTGCCCATATTATTTTGAGTGCTCATCGCATTTCCATTTCCAAACCCTGCTGCTCCTGCTGGCGGAGCACCTATTCGTGTTCCTACTTGGCTGTTTCCATTGTAGGATGAGCCATTGCCAAACTGTTGGGCACTGGTTACACTTGTGGAAACACCACCACCAACTCCAGGACCACCACTACCGACACTACCAGTGCTAACATTACTTTTCAAACTCGGAAAATTGTTGTTGATCTTGGGACCATTGTTCATTTTGTTTCCTTTGCTGCCTTTGCCTCCTTTGTTGCCCATTTGACTATTGCTGTTCAGAATGCCTCCGGTGCTATTGTTGGCACTCTGTTGTTGCTGCTGCTGCTGCTGGTGCTGCTGCTGTCCCTTTCCTCCGCTACCTCCGTTCGCTGCGCCGACATTATTCGGTGTATTCGCTCCACGACCACCAAAATTTCTCGTTTTCATTTCTTGATAATTTTCATCTGGGAGAACTTTATACTCTGCGAAAGAATGTGTACTGTGAACTGCTTGACAAAGTTTTGTAACGGTCTGAGGTTCCCCCTTCTCACCGCCATCACTATCGTCTGGTAAATATGGATCTTTCTCCACCGCAACGTCCTGGATCAATTCATGTTCATACGCATCCGCGGTTGCTACCCAAATCATTTTTCGACCAATATTGTTCACGTCATCGATGTTTTGATTCTCATCCTCAATCAACATGAAATAGTCGGTCAATTCTTTCAACACCGACAACAATATCACGTTGGCTTTGTTGCTGGGGTGGCAATTTAGGAAGGAATATCTGACATGGTTTCGGAGGGTTTGATTGATACAATCAAAAATTTCAGGGTTGTTTACAACGTTGAGGAATCCGAGCGGACAGAGTCCTTTGTGCGCATCGATGGCGGAACCGATGACTTCTGCAAGGGCTAGATGTAGATTTTGAAGTTCTTCTTTGTCATGTTCGGGTATGGCTCGGGATTTTTCTGGTTCTGCGGTGCTTGGTGTGGCGTTAGTCATTACAGTATCTTGTTGCTGAAACCCCTGTCCTTGCGCATAGTTTCCACTACCAGTATTACCAGCGCTATTACTAAAGCTATTGTACGCGTTGCTGTTATTATTGCCATAACTGTTATTTTGATAATAACTATCGTCCATCCGTTGCCGTTTGTTTTGATGTTCTGGATTGTTCTGACTATGCGCACTCGCACCATTGCCGTAGCTATTCACACCGTTACCATACCCTCCCGAATTGGCATCTCTTTTTGCACTTTGAGCATTCACTCGATCCATTCGAGCATGGACACGATCTTGTAAGTCTTGATCGCGTATCGGCTGCTGATTGTAAGCATTGTTATAATTGTTGTTGTAATTATTGTTGCTGCCTCTATTAGTGTTATTGCCGTAACCGCCGCTGTTATTACCTGCTGTCATATCTTCATTCTTATATTCAGCAAAAGAGCCTTCACCTCGCTCAATTTGGCCCATTGTCGGACCCTGTCGATCTCCTCTTCCAGCCAATACAGCAGCTGCTGCAGATATACCTGGTTTCGTGGTATTAGCAGCAGCCGTACCTCTAGGCATCGAATCCGCGCCGCCTCCTCGTCCATGACTACCAGCATAGGATGAGCCTGCATTTGACCCACTTGAGCCATTCGCACCATTAGCAGCTCCCTTCCCTTGATGTGCGGCGTGTCTCCGATTCCAAACTTCTCGAAACTCATCCAATTGCGATCCCCCACTCATTCTCTGCATCGCTCCAAATTGTGTCACTACAAAATACAACTCGCGCAATGCTTTTGGCGTCTTATATTGATTTGGCTCGTTAGCTTGGGCGAGGTTTATGATTTGATTTGGGTCTTGATTGAATCCGGGGCGATAGGAGACGCCAAACCAACTGGAAAAGCGAATACACAAATCAATACCATTTTCTACCGGGGGAAGAGTGTTGTTCGGACCTGCTATGCTCTGATTGTAAGATTTTTTCAAAGCTGCAACTTGTTTATTCAACGATTGCAAATCCTGCCTTCGCTCTTCTGACCAACATTGAGCTTTTGCGGGGGGTTCGATGTCTGTGCTGAAAACATCTTTTGCTAGGATTTTTCCTTCATACCTTATAATTCGTTCGCAAACAGCGAGGAGCATTAAACGCTCCATTTGCGAGGCTTTGCTGTTGTTTGGATCGGACATGATGATGCAGTTTGCAGTGAAAATGATATGGAATTATTATACTCTAAAACTAACTCTATGATACTGAGAACTTTACCGAAGAAAACGTCACGAAATATAATCTGTGAGAAACACTGGGTAAAAACATACACAGACACGGTAGAAATCTATTACAGGGGTTTCCTAATATAAATTACAACAAGAGAATTGACTCCTACTAAAACAATTTATCCACTGAAAATCTTATCTAGTAAACACCTCATAATAGTTTGAAATTTTCATCCAAAACTTCACTGCTGATGATTCGAAAATTTCTCCATTGATTCAATCAATTTCCTTTTGACACATGACACATGAAAATGTTGTTGAAAAAATTCCCAGACAAGACATGTTCTTCCAACATTAGACTCGAAAAACAATTTAGGATGATTTTGCATTCATAATTTCATTCACAGAATCATTTGATGAAAATTATTATGATGAATTCCATTCAAATTCACATAAAAACTGGGAATTGGAATTTTTGAATGTAACCAGGAAAGGGAACTAAACGGATAAATCCACTCAAGGATTCATGATCGTTGGATGAATCCATTGCATTTGGAATTGGAAATAATTGGAATTCACTCCGATCCGACTTAAATTGACAAATACAACCTCTCAAATTCCATTGAAAATCCTCCAACAACAACAATATGAACGACAACATCACACCGCAATTACATCGCTAACATGCATTTTTTAAAACTTTTTTTCATAAAATGATTCAAAAAACCCATCTGTCTACGAATCCATCGCATCCACTTTCCTCTCAACCATTCACAACCAAAACATCAATACCACCTCAACATGCTAAAACACCATCACACCAAAACTATCAATATTAGCTCCTCAGATCATACTATCTATATTACTGTTATTGTATCAATTTCTGAAATTTAATCACATCATGATCAAACTCGCCCCCTAAAAATGAATTGAATTTTTCCTAATTTGCCCACCCCACACTACTAACCTGGCAAACTTCTCCAGAAATTTAATCGCCCCGTTCCAAGGTTCCTCGACCATACACTGGATCAGTATAACATTTCCAATAAATTTCTGCATTTCCATTGATTTCACCCCTAATACTTACTACCTCCACATGGACAAATCATTGACTAATAAAAGACTATTACGAGGTAAGGTTGGTAAATTTCAAATTTTCATACTAGTAAACTATTACTAAAAGGGGGGCAAAGGGTACAAAAAATGAAATTCGACTTGCCCAAAACATCAAAAGTTAATTTATATTGGTGTAGTTAGGAAACAACAGACTCAAAATAAGTCGTTGCTTCTATAAGATTCACACAGAGTATTCCTATCATCATTGATTTCATCACAATGTAGCTCCAAATGTTTTTCATTAATCCTCCATGTATAGTGCTGCTGTGTAAATCTTTCGTAAAATTCTCCATATATTGCCTGTCGTTTATAAATCAAGTTTTTGCAATATATTGTTCTTAAGTTCCAATAAATTGAAAATATATCGGCACTATCACCGATAAAAATATAGTCGCTCCATATCAATGATCAATGATCACCACCCATCCACAAATTATATGTTGTCAACTGTTGTCACAGTTGTCATAATAAACCACTTAAGAACTTTTTTGGACGATTTTGAATTTGTTGTTCAGTTGTTCCATTGTAATATTAGTCATTATTTTTTTCCGTTATGATTTTGTCATAGATTTTGTTGTCATTGCCAAATTTTTTGATCTATTAATTTTTTGTTTGATTTGTTTGATGAATGTCAAATCTCGCTGCCTAGTTTAGGCTCAACTTTATATGTGGTGCTGTTTTCTTCTGGTGTGTTCAATACTCATGTTGAATCACAAGAAATCCTCTCTTCACGGACAAAAATCGCCAGTTACATCTCATGTAATAGCGTAGCGATATTTTCAGTCGCCTTAGTTGATATAACGAGACAAATTTTCAATCTAGTATGAAGTTAGATCAACTTACTCTCAAGCGCTGGCTTACGCAGCTTTTCGTTGGTCCATCGAGTTTGCAATACTCCATAATTTTTTCGATTGTGACGGCCTCTCTGGGTCGATACACCAGGGACCTACCATTATCGGACTTTTTATCAGCTCTCTTTCGATTTTCTTTTTCCTCCTCTCTCAGTTTCTGCTCTTCCTGCACCACCCACTCTACAAATTCCCGAAACCATCCATTTGCAAATTTAATTGAAAGTGTTTGATCTACTAATGCACTACTATCTTGAGATATCAATGTGCTGCTAGTAAAATTTGTTACCATTTTGTTCACATCAGGAGGTGGCAGAGCTTTTTTCTTGGTGCTCTTCCGTCCGAACATCGACCAACGACCAAAAAGACCCGAAGATGAAACCGTAAGTCCTTCGTAAATCTCAATTAAGTCATCTCGAATCTTAATACATTTTTCTCGTTCGTTGCGAGTTAGAGTTGGTTCAGTTTGGTCTTTTGAATTCACGGTCAAAAGTGCTTTTTCAGTTTCTTTTGTTTTTCTATCTTCACTCCACTTGTCATAGTTTGGCTTGTTTTTGTCTCTGACTTCTCTCTCCGCTGCTCTTTCAATCTGTTCCCACATCTCTATTTTCTTGTCAATCATGGACTCTGTTATTATCATTGGTAAATTGTTGTTACTGTCACTGTCCGTACCGTATGAAAGCTGTTCTTGATAGAAACGTCTTCGTGTCATTTCTCGATTGATATCAAATGGCAAAGTGTTTTGATCGGACCAAATCACCGTGTATTCCTTGCCAAGTTCGTTGAGAAAATAGTAATACATGATTCGTTTATTCTCACTCGTCGTATTCGCTGATCTGGCGTATAAAAAATATACTAGTTGGTCTTGTATATCCGATGGTATGGCGGCGTTACCATTTTTCAATACAACACGCCTGCCAAAATGTTGGATCACGTCTGTATCGAAAATTGAATCTGTACTTTTGTCATAATGAGAATATAATGGTGTCAGTTGGAATTCATCAACGTTCTTCGCCAAAGCAGGATCCATAAAGCACATTTGCATTTTAAAGTCTAGTTTTTTTGTTGGATTATTACCAAATTCACCAGGCAAATAGTCACCTACGCGCATGACTTGACTCAAATCAGATATTGGTTTCCACATGCATTCTTGAATTGAATCAGGATTTCTGACCATCGCGATTACTCTGGTGTTGTCGGTTTTTTCTACACTATTCCATTCTTGTCCGAATGCTTCCTTGAGCATTGTCATTACATTGATTTCCTGTAAATAAGGATCACTTGTTGTAGCAGTAGCACCAGCACCATTGTCAGAAGCATTAATTTCAGTTCCATATTGTGACAACATAGTATTGTATGAATCTTTTAATCCAACGTTTTGCAGTCGTACAGTCACGTTTTCAAATATGCCTGTTGCGGTCTGATATAAAACGTTAACTGTTACGGTAAAGGTTACGTTAAGAAGTCTATTATCTATCATGTTTATGAATTGTTCTGTTGTTGTTGTTTTTCCCAATATTCCGTCCTCATCTTCATCATTTTCATCATGATCGTCTGCGGCCCTATTCCAAAACTTTTGCATGAGTGCTGGATTTGGTACTGCTCTTGCGTGATCTAGTGATAGTTTACGCTCATACCATTTTGGCTTGTGCCATGTAAACAGTGGTTCAGGTTTTCCATCAATCATGACCATATTTTCAGGATCTTGACAAGTTTCTTCATTTGGAATTCGGATCGCTGCCAAAGCCTCCCATAAAGATTTCTTGTACACCACATCCAGGACAACTCCACCGGCCTTTCGAAAACAGAAAATCGTAAACCAAACTTTCATCATACATCCGATTGCATAGATAATTGTGTCCGCGATTGCTTTTGTACACGCAGTCACGAGAGCGGATGTATGTGATTTTATCCAGGTTTGGAATGCCGTTTGTAACATTGTCGCACTCAAACTGCCACTGGTGTGGACTTTAAAAATGTGACTTCCAAACAATTTTACACCGCTTATGCCTAAAGCTTGCAGTTTCGCACCAATTACAGAAAGCCACCCTATCATTGTTGCTCCCCAAGAAAAACTGTGCAAATATCCGACGAGTATCGCACAACCCGCTGGATTGAAATGTGCAATAAGAATCATAAGTGGCAACCAGTACATCATCGTTTTTCCCAGACCCTTTATTCCTGCCCAAGTGGCAAATTTTGCTAACTTGCTTGATGGATCGGTTTCATGAAGAATTTTTTGAGTATGCTCGTCTTCTGACATGACCTTATTGTGATCTTCTTTCATTGCAGCGAAAAGTGAAGAAGCAGTAACAAAAAATCTTTGATTTTTCGCCGTTACTGAATCTCCGTTCAACAACGAACCATTCTTATATGCTTCCTTGAGGTCTTGTTGTGCTGTTTCTGGCAAGTGATCTGCGAGTGCTTTCTCCAATGGTTTTCCACTCTTCATTGCTTTTGCCACGTCTACATCAAATGTCTCCCATGAAGGTTTGGCTTGTTGTGAATCACGGGACCCACGGTTTCCTACCAGGCGTGGACAGGTGATTGCTAGGTTTTCGTACCAGGAGTGGGTAGAATAATAAGATTGCCGATATGCGTTTTGGAGCTCTTGTAACTGTTTCTCGTTAATTTGCAAATTTCCCAAGTTCCCGGTGCTTGCAGCGTGATCTTTTGTGATCAAACTTGTATCTAAATCTTGTATTTGCTGTATTTGTGGCAATCTTCTCAGGATTTCACAATTTTGACCATCATTCCATACTTTTCTACAAATGTTGTCAAGAAGCCGGACATCGAATTCTTCTTCTTTGCGAGCCAAGGGGTTGATCCGAGCCAAATAACCATTTGAATTCTCTTTTTGTTCGTCTTCTTCTTCAAGTCGTCTTTTAAGAGGATTATATGCGGCTTGGATCTGTTCTGCTAAATTTTTCAAGTCTCCAATTCGCATACCAATGATGAATTTCCAAACTTCATCACTTATGATCTGTTCATATCTTCTAGAAAGATGTGGGTCGCGGCTAATCGTCTGCAGTAAGATCTCAATCAGTTTTTTATCCTCATGTGTCAACATAAGATGCTCCTCGACGTCGCTCCAGTTCAGTTGTTCCATCGCAAATCGGTTATTTGCTGCCGCATTTCTTGCTAGCGCAAGGAAGGCTTCCTTGGCATCTTTGGGACTTTGTACATAAAATCTCATCATTTGACTATTATCAGCTGGATGTTTCAATTTATAAACTTTTTGTCCTTCTTTTGTCGAACTGATATTTGCTGTTCCAATATAACATTCGTCTCTTAACAAATTTGAGGCGGCGTCGATCCTTTGCGGTTCGCTGAGCGGTGTAGCTTTGACGTAAATATCAAGAGAGTGTCTCAAATGAGTAATTTCCGCGGCATCGACAACCAGGGCCGGCCCATTAACGTATGATTTGAATTGTTCCAATTTCTGTATCGTCAGACTTCCCACTACAGCTTCCACACAAGTATCTCGACCGACATTCTTGATCAATATTCGCACGCGTGTATCTGCCTTTGTTTCTCCTGCGTACATGATGCCAATCTCTACTTCCACGGTAATCTTCGCATCATAGTAGTACTGTGCGTCTTTCAACGAAGTATATGCTATTGGCCAAACTGAGTTCATTCCTTTCGTAATCGATTCTGGATTTTGAGCAGCGTCTCGCAGGAATGTATCAACAGAGCCAAGAGGTACGAAAAAGTTCTTTCCATCCGATGATTGTAGATGTACAAATTTGCTTTCATGCTGTTCTGCGTTACATTGCGCAGCCCATCCTCGGATCTCTAGACTTCGCTTAAGAGGTTCGGTCTCTGTGCCGCGCTGTATCCTGCTTGCATCGTCATTTCCAAACATAACATGGGCTCCCCAAGTCCACATATCAACCTCGGAGTTGGAACGTTGCAAAAGCTGCTCCTCCGATACTAGACGCGATGCGTGCAAGTCGAATAGAGTTGCATGTCCTTTAAATGTGATGGCACCAGCACCTAATTGATACCCGTATTCATCGCTTGGTTTCCGGACGCCTAATAATTCACGGACGGCGCGACGCACTTCTTCTGGCCAGTTGTCCCAATTTTCATGTTTTCTCAATGTGTACCTTTCGCCAACTTTGTTCACTTGAAAAAATCGATCCGAATCTAAACGACCTACTGCTTCTACTACTGTAAAATATATGTATGGTTCTTGTAGTTCGGACATGTCCGGATATTGATTTTGCATTTTTGCAAGAAATGCTTTGTCATTATTATATAGCGGATTTTTGACTCTTAAGTCCACATAAGCCAATCGTTGTAAGTCATCGAGATAGTCTCCCGATATCCCGCCATAAAAAGTGCAATATGTAGGAATTGCACGTTTCTTTGCACCAAGAGTTGTAATGTTTTGTTTGAATTGCCTGCCATACTCGAAATTTCCGTCACTTTCGACTTGTTTGACTATGTGAGATAGGACGAAGTCAACCTGACATCGGAAGAGCCAAAGCATCTTTATATATTCCCAATTGGTTCGAGCGAGATACATAGCGTCAATTACAAGAGATGGCTGTGAATTTTTTTTATTTTGGGGGTTTGACATTGTAATTTATGTCAGAATCAGAAGACACTTCATGCAGAACTGTATATTCTGACTGTGGTCAAAACATCCTAGCTTCCTATTTTATTACAGAACAGATCAGATGTCATGCGTATAATATAACAAAATTATCTAATCCTGGACTCAATACAAATATCGCAAAAAACAAAAACTCAATACATAATTGGTCAAAGTGTTGTTCAACGTTTCTCCTATTTTTCCACCGAATTTCTTCCAATCAACATCTGTAATTATCAATTCCTTGCTCAGATACTGCCCAATTGCTTCACGGGTTTGTACATTATTGCCGTTTGCATTTGCAAATTGCCCAGGATTTATGTGTTGTCCTGGCTGTGCAAAGTAGTAGCAGTAAACTGCCATTAGCAAAAGAGCTGGCGCGCCTTCACTTGCTTCACCGGCTTCTTCGACAAGTACCCATTTTCCGCCTTTTGTTTGTTGCATCTGTTTTTATGTTTTTTGAAAAACTGATTTTTCCCATGTTAAAAACACGCTGAAATTATACAATCAGATTAATCCTGTTTTACAAACTCGCGTTACTTTGAATGCTCTATTTAGAATTCTGACAGATGAAAAGGACACAAACATTGAAAACATGGATATTATACCGCTTGCTTGTTGAACTCTCCTACGCTTGGTGGACCGTCGAACCTCGGACATATGTTCAAAGCTCCATGCCAACCGCAACCACCTCCACCACTGCCTCCAGACGATCCACCACCACCACCACTACCGCCGCTACTACCATTTCCTGTTATCCATTCGCTCGCATCTGTGAATAGAAGATTCTTATGTTTAATTGTCATGTAGATTGTGCAGCTCCCATGCATGAACTGCTCAACGATGTTCTCTGATCATCAAATATAGTTGCAATTAACACAATGACGAAATTTGATTATGAATGAATATTCTTATCCGGACCAAACGCCGCCTTGACAAAAAAATCAAGAAAACCATGTATAATACGTTGATTCATGCTAGAATTTGGATCGTTTGCCTGGTCCATCAAATGCTCTTTGAATTGATTACCTGCTGCTGACGGATCATTTGAGTTCCATTGCAAAGCCTTAGCGTTTTGAAGTTCTTTCGGTAAGAAATTATTTCCAAGTGCATTACCAAGAAATTGTTCGAGCTGTTTTTTGAAATTTGAATTCACTGATAAAACTTTTTGTATTTCACTTACGCAACAATTTATGAACTCCAATATAATCAAGACATATTTAAACAACAAAACAAGAATTCAAACCTGAAACCAAACTTTCAACAAATTGAACGATAACCTTCTCTGAACCGAAGGAAAAAATCAATCTGTATTGGACCTACACTAAATATTATAACTGCAATCAATGTTCTGTATAAATTAATCACAATCACAAATATAATACCCTCTGAAATCCCCACATAGTTGCTTGATGTAATAATAAGACTGTTATCAGTTGCGTCATAAGAAATCCACCAGCTTTTTTATATTTCATAAAAGAATCAAGCTTTTTTATTGTTGCATCGTCACTCAATTCTCTCAAACAATCTTGTGCATCTCTAGGGCCGTTGACACCATCTTTCTTAAAATAGTTTGTCAAATTTACCCCATTACTACCTCCTGTTGGCATACATTTTCCTAAAATCCCACCGGCATGACAACACTGTATCATTTTTGTTCTATTTGAACTAGATGGGATTAAGGTCAGTTTTGAACATGAAGCTTCCATTACTTTTCCTAATTGAGAGGGTTGGTTTCTGAGGGAATGAATCCTATTATTGCTGCTGTCATTATCATCCTCATCTTCAGCTCCTAATATAGCTTTGAAACCTTTTTTAATTGGATTCACTACAGCTGCTTTCACTACATTTTCTGCACTTTCTGCAATTACACTACCATGGTACATATGACATAAAATAACCAGTAAATCATCTTGTACAGCTTTCATGAAATCTTTGAACTTTTGAGAGTCTGCAGTCAAATCTACAGCTAATCCAATATCAAAACAAGTATCTTCATTCAAAATTCCATCATATTCACTTCGTCTTAACTGTCTTGTTCTTTCTCTTTTTTTGTAATTTCTCTTTGCTTCGAACATCCGGATAAAAGCTGATGGCTTTTCTTTTTCGGGGGTTGAGTTGTAAGAGCCTGCATATGCGTCGAAATTATAGTAATAGGATCCCATTTTATCATCAACGCTGCGAGCGACGTCTTCCAACTGAGAAAAAGTATCTGAATCAAAATCAAAAGGATCAGCGGTGATATTATCCATTTCGTCATCTGTAAGAAATGTACTAGTACTTTCTTCAGGAGCTTCAGAATTAACGGCTTCTGTAGGTTCTTCACTATTGTTTGCTTTTTCTATATCATCTTCGCTTGCGTCCTCATTAGTATCCTCATGAGCATTTCCGCCGCAACCCACAGCTTCTTCAGCTGCGCCACCGCACTCTGTAAACCTATCAGCTGTGTTTTCGCTACAGTCTGTAAGAGCACTAGCTGCGCCTTCGCCACAAGCTCCCTCAACTGTTTTGTTTAGACATCCTCCAAATCCACCGCAGTCTATACCACTCGGTATCAAATCGCTGCAATCTATTAGACTACATTTTGTTTCCCCTATGAGAAGTGCGGCGGGTATTATTATCATTATGGTCGTTTTCAGCATCATCTGTTTCATTTTTTTTGATGCTGAGGATGGGTACAAACTTGGGGAAATGGGGTGTAACATTCTATATTTCTTTCACCAATGGTATTAGTTTTTGTGTGATTCTGTGAAAAATAAATGTGAATGTCAATTTAAAACTATATACTATAGGGTCAATAGGGTCAACAATTATTATATTGGGCCAATATAATCAATCTGATAGCTAAAATCTGAATCAATAATCGAATATACTTTTATTTTTGGCAATTTCTGAACTGTGCAAATGACAACAAAACCTACGCAAATGTAACAACTGAAACAACTTTTTTCTTGATAAATTTAAAACTACGATGTGGAAAACTATTTGATTGGTATTTAATTGATTGTCAGGTCAAGAAACGGTTACTACAAAATCTGAAATGTAAAGCTAAAAATCTATAAGAAAATCTTCTTTTTTACTATTGACAAACTGCGGATTTTTTTGTTTGGAATTGTTTGGGTAACTTACTGTGATGGATATACAGATGAAATTCAAATTCAATAGGAAATTTATTTATGAAATCACAATGGCAAAATTTATAATGATTGGGTTGTAATTGGGGAAACTGAAACTCTTCTGGGGGGGTATAATATTCGAAACTAGATCGAGGAACTGTCAATATTTAATACAAAAATGAAAGGGCCTAAATTTTTTCGTTGGGAATGATGATTTTGAAATGGAAATTGTATATGATAAATGCATTTTGACTGAAGATGATTTTGAAATTGTGACAATGTGGATCAGGACAGTTTCAATGGTTGGTTGGGTCAATTCGTCATGAAAATATTTTTTGGAAATTTCATTGTCAGAGATGATCAAATTGAATCACAATACAATGATGAACAATGGAGACAAAATAATAACACTGTAACACATCACAAACTTAACTATACGCAAAACCACAACGTTTTCTACCAATGGACACAAGACAATGAAAATACAATTGACTGTTACTTTCAAAACATTTCCTGTGTTTCTTGTATCAATTACGACAATCGTGACATCGTCACAACAAACAGGGATTCCGACTCAATCGAAGATTACACATCATCAGGAATTGAATCTTGATACTGTTCTGTCAAATGCGACGATTTTGCCATTTTGTATTTATATAACAGTGGCGTCGCTATCATTCCGCCAAAAAACATTACTCCAAGAAACCATCCAAAATATAGACCCAGTTTCCGTTGTTTCATGAATAAATGCATTTCGTAATCGTTCAGATGTCTTTCGCTTCGCCTGCTTGGATTTACGCCTTTGTGGTGAGCGATTCTGTTTTGTTTGGTGTAAATTTTGGAATTTTTGCATGACGTTAGTTTAGGAGGGTGTTTGTTTTGTCAGTTTGTCATCATGCAAAAATTTGTCCATTATACTCTATCGACGCACGGCGCGATCAAAAATCATAAAATTCAATGCTAATACTCAACAAAAATCAATACTTATCTCCTTTCAGCCTATACAATGTTGGCGATTCACTTTGAAAGTTCGCAACTCGCTCTTCCAATTTTGAATTCACTTTTTCAAATCCTTTTTGCCCTGCGTCAAAAGCCTTTTTGGCGCCAGCCTCGACGTGTGGAAAGGCTTTCTTTCCTGCACTGAATGCTTGTTTTGCCCCGGCTTCAACATGTGGCATCGCTTTTGGGAAGGCTTTCTTTCCTGCACTGAATGCTTGTTTTGCCCCGGCTTCGACGTGTGGCATCGCTTTTCGGACACCGGCTTCCATCTGAGGAAGAACTTTGCTGACTCCGCTTTGCAGTTGCTGTTTGCCGGCATATGCCAGCCGCTCGGCTGCTCTCTGCCAATGATCCATAATTTTGTTTATTATGCTTAAATTCAACCTTACAATAGAAAAACTTACATGATTGACGAGAACATAGACGTTACTGGAGATCAATTATCAAAGAAATTTCATCTAATAACAACAATCATCACATACACATTGAGATTGACATCATGGAAACGTATGGACATCCAAAGGAAGATGTCGTGACTACCATCAGATCGATGATCCAAAACGGGAAAACCAATCTGTTACTATTAAACCAATGAACACTGTGAATGACGTTACCGAATCACTATACCAGTGACGGAATCATATCTCCATGGAATTCTTTGCGTGACTTATACGGAAACAACATGATGATGTCATCCTCCGCGTGGCGAACAACAACTATCATGATCTATTTCACATGTAATTCCAAAAAAAATTTAAGCATGCTACCATCGCTACCATGGAAGAGTCTCATTGATTTCCACTTTCACCACTGCTATCTATCCAATTAACTCAAACATACGACGCAATAAAGAATGATTCTAACAAACTCAAAGTTCAAATGACATGGGTGTCCGTGAATTGAAAAATTTTATTCAACCAAGGCCGGCCGGTCCCGTCCGCACCGACGGAAAAATTAATTGTCGGCGAAAGAATTCCGATTTCGCATGAAGAACGTATCACCAGCCACCCTTTCTCATCAATTAATACACTTTCAATTTATTCACCTCCACTCTCTTCCCTCACAAATAATCCCAACAGGCACTACCCTCGAAACGACGGCATTTTCTTAACAAATTCGCTCCCCCTCGCAGCTGCATTTGCTCCAGTATCCCAAATCGTCGGCATATGCTTCAATCTTTCCCCTAACAAATCAAACGACTGATCAAAATGATTCAACAAATATTGCTTCCCTGGTGCATATGGTACAATCGGTCGATCCTTATTTCTAGTCAACAACGATCCGGAATCGTAATCTGCCAGGAAATAGCTTCTCAATACCAATATCGTATTGGTATTCTCAAAATTGAATCCACTGCGTGTCTCCACTTCAGTAAATGGGATACCGTCACCTTCCATTTGCAATTTGTGCTCAACCTCAAATGGTTTGATCACAAAATTCAATATCAACAAATACAATGTAGCTGCGGCTAATGCATAAACTGGGAGTTTCCACAAAATTTCTGCATCCAATGCGGCTGTGTTCGGTAAACTTCCATCTTTGGATACTTTCGCCGCTACTTCTGCTGCAAATTTTCCAACTCTGTACTCCCACCATGCGATACCACCGGCTTGTAACGCCACAATAGCCGAAAATAGATTGAAACACCAGGCGCTCAAAACGCCGCTGGAATAGTAAGTTGCTTTACTTTGTCCAAGATGTAGATATTTTTGAGAGCAGTACATCCAGACTGCCCAGACAAATATGCTCCAATAGAGTCGGTAGATGAATTGTGGACAGGCGAGATAGAACATACAACCGCAACAGAGTGGAAGGGTAAGATGTGCTGCGTAGTCCCATGCGATGTAAATTCCTGGTGGTTCGGTGTAAGTCTCGGCATGGCGGAGCTCGACTGTTCTTGCGGATAGGAGGTCATCGGTGAATGGGATGAAACTGTGTTTGTTTGTTTGTTTGTTTGGGTCGGAGGTTGTTTTTGAGTGTAATCATGTGGGTTTTGTTGACAAATGAATGTTGAAAATTGTAATTTGTATCAAACAACAGAGATGCACTATTGTATTGATCATGATCAACTTGAATGAATCAAACAAGAAAATCACCAATTTAAAAAAATCAATACTTATTAAACAAACGCAAAAGCCTCCTCAATGTATATCCAATCAATGGATATGTGAAAAACGGCATTAGAAATGTTCCAGGCACCAATAATTCAAACAAATTCTTCCCCAAAAATGTCTCTTCTCCCAGGTGATCACGCTTCACATCCTTGTCGTGGTGCGCACTTCCACCCGCATAAACTTTTCCAAAGACCAAATAGATTGAGAATGCAGTGTTCAGACAAAACAATATTGTGTATAACAACATGACTGTTGCCCATTGACTCCTTCGATAACGAAATGGTAAATTCGTTGCAATTTTCCAGAACATCAAACCAACTACACCGTTTCCCGATGAAAAAATGATACCGAGAATTGTCATTGACCAACTCGCTGGGACATGACTCGACTCTTTCAAAGATTTCACCATGAAAATAATCGCCGGTGCGTACATCAACAGACCGTACAAGATGATTTGAATCACGAAACCCATCGGACCTCTAATCCAATTGTCCACAAAGCTTTTATGCGTATGGAAATTTTCCCACAAAATATCGATTGGGTCCACTGCGCAACGGTGAATCGTCAAACCATTGAAAGCCTTCTCCAATTTTCCGTTATCATCAAGAGTTGCTGGATCATTACCCACTCCAAATAGTCCACTAAATCCACCGAAATTCGCCGGGTCCAATCTCTTCTCTTGCTCTTTCTTCAACATATCCACGCACATATCCACATCGCTCTCCAAATTACAAAATACATACACAATTCCACTGGATTTGATTTTCTTCAATTCGTCAGTGATTTCATGCTCCTCTTCTGCCGTCAACCCCGGCGCAACCAAACCGACCTTCTCGCATTTCCTCAAAATCTCAACTGCCTCTGGACTCGCATGTCGCGCTGATAACGGACTCTGCCCCAAACCTCCCATCAATGGATAAACGCCCGCGGAACTCGGCGAGTCACCCGGTGCCAGGAGTTCCATTTCGGTGTTGCTGTCGATTGCTTTTTGCCGTGCTGCCCAGAGCTTCCCACCATGGGGGGAGAGAAAACATAGGAAATAGTCCCAGACGTACCAGAAGTTGCTATAGAAAGAGTAATCTTTCAAACTCAATTCGGATCCATAATCCATGGCATATGCTTCACTACCCACTGAATCAACTTCGCCTTTCCCCGCCAAACTGTGTTTTTCTGCGTTGTAAAGCCTTGCCAGATTGGCGGTGTCGTGTCGTGCCAACAACAGTTCTGTAATTTCCGGAAACGTCATATCGACGCATTTCGTCTTGTTTGTGGTGAAATAGGAGGCGTCGTTGAGTTTTTTGGTGGCGTCATAGTCGTATGCGATGCTGACACCGAGAACTCTCTTGTGACCGTAGGTTCCGTCGTTGCAGTATTTGTCGAAAAACGCATTCAATGCGTCTGGACTGACGACATCGGTTGGCAAACCTTCGACGACGAAACAATAATCCTGCCCAGTTGCGTTATCCGCGTCGAACATTCCCTCCTCGTGTTTCTGAAACTTCGCAAATGCCAACACCACCACAAACGTGAATCCTAACAACAAATATGATGCTGTCAGCGTTGACTCGGCAAATTGGAAACGTTGTAGCTCGAGAGATGCATGCAGATTCGGTTTCTTTTCATTGCCTTGGAAGAAGTCGAACAGCGCACTTGGATTCGTTTTCAGAAGAGTTTGAATTTCAAGATCGTTCGAGTTTGCGAGCTGTTCCAATGCCTCGTCTTTTAGTAATTTTCGTTTTGCAGCTGCATCTGCTGTATCTTCTTCCGAAACAGCTTTCAGTTCGCCATTTGCCCCGACAAAACTGCTGTCCCTATCGTCCAAAAATTCCACGATACTCTTGCCAGTCTCCTCCAACAATCTCAGTTCCCGCAACTTATGTCCAGCTTCCCCGAACTCTGCTGGTGTCTGCTTTTTGACATCAAACATCTCATACTTCTGCGCTACGAAGAAGTTTCCTCTTTCCCTCATGGCTGGACACTGTTTCGAGTCCAATGCGAGATTCGCAAAATCCATCTTGCTCTGATACACTGTTAACACCGCGTAACAAACCAATCCCCAAAGTCCCAGGAAGACGATCCAATTGTAGTACAGTGCGATTCCCACCCCGCAAATGAAATCTCGATGCACATTAGTTTTGAAGAATGTTGGCATTGACAACGTCACTTGGGCAGTTCCGTCTGGTCTTTCTACTGTCGTCATCACATTCGGTTTGCACATATGCATGTGATTGGTCGAAGCTTCCAAAACTCTTGGTCGTCCAGATTTGAAACAACATCCACGAATCAGCTTGAAGATCGTTGCTGGTAAACAGATACACACGGCAAAAGCGATGAAATAGGTCAGGTAGATTCCGAATCCTTGTTCGAGCGTGTAGTGGCAGATGCCATTTTTCAGCTTGAAAACCGGCTCGTTGCACTTGAGGCATTTACTTGGACTCTCCGGGTCGCAATCGACGCATCCAATGGCTTCACAGACATCGCAAGTCTTTGTTTTCGGATTGGCGAATTCGATTCCGCGGAGACCTGGTGAGCAACCGTCTTCGGGCACGCATTTTGCGAAACACGGGAAGAATTGCGACCGATCGACGAATGGACAGGAAGCTGGACAAGATCGTACAAGAGAATCCTTGTTTTTACAATCTGTTCGTAACTGGGTGTCGCATTGTACTCTTTCACCTTGTTTGTCAACTAGGAAACCACAATCATCTTCGCTTGCTGCTGCCAAATGGGTTGCTCCGAAGAGCTGGAGATACACGAATGCGCCGGTTACGACGCTCCTCATGTTGAATTTTATCAATTTGCTGCGTATCTAAACAAACATCAACTGATGAAAAACGACTCACTTCCAAAGTTTTTGTGTTGTTTATATTGAGAAAATTCTGTTTTGAAAAGTTAACCAGCGTCAGTGCTTACAACAGATGATCACTCTATCATCTGCCATTGATAAACTTGCACGCTCGCCGAATGACCTGTTCGAGCAGGATATTCCCGAAGAAATTCGATTCTACCTCTCTGAACAATACTACGTTCTGGGTGACCCACATGCGTCCCTCAGACGAACACTGCGCTTTTCGCTCTATGCATATACGATGTTTCGCTTTTTTATCGTGGACTCGAATGTACCAATACATTTAGGTCTACAGAAAATCATGATGCGCTAATGGAGTCTCACTACCCCAGCTCGTTAGTGTTCTAATACGTGTTGCCAAATCTTCCACCTTAGATGCGTCGCGCAAAATCTGCTCAAACGAATATCTCGCTTCAAACTTTTCCGAACTGCCTTTGCAATCACCCTGTTCCTCTGTGTCACTGCTACCATCGCACCACTCATTCGCGCTCTTCCCACCAAACACATCCACTTCCCCACCAAAAACTTCTCTAACACCTTCCCTCAAATATAACCACATTTCGCCATCCATCGCAAAATACACAAATTTCTGCTCCGTTGGTCCTGTAAAGAAATTCCTACCATGTGCTTCTCCTGGCATTCCCGGGTGAACGCATTGATACGCCAAGATGTTGTTCAATATCAAATATGCCAACAACGCTTTCCCCGTATATTCCAAAGGATTCGGATGCGGTACCGCCACTACTGGATTCTTTATCTTCTTCCAAACTCGATTGATCACGTCCAAAAATGCAGCAAATGCTGCTGCACCCGTTAAAAACCTCTGATCTGTCGTAGCGCCTTTGAGCAGGAATGATCTTGGATTTTCGTAATTGCAGAAAGACTTTTTGAACGCTGCAAACGGATCATCGAAAACGCCGCCGACTTCTCGTAACGGAGAAAAGATCTGGCAATCCATACTTTTTGAAGCTGAACTGGACCCGAAACTATCTTTAACACAACATTTCGCCCATGTGCCTTGGGAAGGTAATCCGACCCAGAGCCAATTCGGACAAAATGGATTTTTGAAGAAGACGTTTCCAACGATTTTTTTATCATCCCAGAGTTTCTTGTAGTGCGTGCACGTCGCGTTTAAACTTGAGGTTGTTGAGGTCGGATCATGGATGGCAGTTGAGGTTTCTGCGGTGGTGCCACCACCGCCACCGCTGCAATCTATGTAGAAACTTGTGCGTTTGGAAAGATGTGCGATGTTTGTGGTGACTTGGGAGTCGATGACGTTTTCTATCCGCATCATGATGGGTTTCTATTCACTACTATGCGTTTTTGATTATGATAAATTCCGTTGAAACTTCATTAAAAACTAAGACACCATGCTGAAGAATTGCCACAAATCATGCGACAAGACATGATAAATCAAAGCGACACAAATTATGTACTATCACACCAAGAAGGCACTCTCCAATCCCACAACACCTCTCTTCCCACAGATTCACACGATGCTCACCTCCAACATTGAAAACTCCTGATACAGATCTTCGCAGCAACCCTGCTCCTGGACTTCACTTCTGCAAATTTCTAGCCGTGCAGCAATTCTGAATCAATCATTGAATCAAGTCTATGTCGATGTTGCAATTTCAATGCCACCATCATCATGTTATCTTCTTCTCTTTCCCCTCCACAACCACCAATTTTTCATTCACCTGGTCATCCATTTTCTGATTTGAATCAGCCCAGTAAAACCATGAATCTTCCTTACATGCATAAAGCCTTTCACTCCCCTTTTCACTACAATGTTCCCTCATCGTTAATCCATAAGGAAATCTCGAATCTGAACTGCATATTTGGACGAGGCCTGCATTCTTGTCATCATGTGAACTGATATCTTCTAGAAAACTTTCCCCAAACAACCAATTTCGCACCGGTTCTGCTGGTGGCTTCCGCAAACCACCAGATTCAGGTTTCTGAACACTCTGCACAGTAGCTGCAGCTTCTTGCCCTTTCCCATGCATTTTTTCAGCCAAAAGCGCTTCTTCATATTCGGGATTACCAATGCTCTTACAAGTTTCTCCCGGTTCTAAACCACCTTCCACTTTCCTTTTATATCGAAAGTTGTACCAAAAAGTTTTGAATTCTCCGCTCGCTTCCATGTCTTCCACGGTTGTGACAGCCGCTTGCTTATCTCCAATCTCCTCACCAGTAATCTTCGATTGAGCATCGAGCAAAACAACACAAGGATAACTTGGCAGGTTCTTCAAATGTTCTTCCAGCTGTGCTTCTGTGTGCACCCCCTTAAATGCTAAAACGCCATCGAGTTTCCACCAGTACCAAGTCACTTTCGGACCAGAGTTCGGGTCAAAGCCCTCACCGTTTTTCTCCGAGATTTTTGATTCCGCTGCCTTCAATCTGTAACCTTTCTGCACATTCTTCCCGTGAGTCAGTAGCGTAGTTCCACCCAAATCTGGTCGACTTTGACCAGGGAAATATGCGTCGGTGACGAAATTGTACCACGCGACTGGATCGGTTTTCCTCGCTCGTGGATTCCGAATTTTGATCCATTTCTCGCCAACCCTCGGTGCATCTTCGACGTCTTTTGGGAACGTTGTGATCCATGGATGTTTTTTGAGCCGCCAAAAACGGATTTTTGAAGAATTGGCTGGAGCGGTGGCTCGCAACTCCCAATGATCGGAATCTAGTAGGATGTTGTCGGTATAGTTTTCCTCTTGTGTCGTGTTAGTTTGGTCCACTGGTGAATCAACGCACTCTGTCCCCAAACTTCTCCCATGCAAAACCACATTGTACCAATATTCTTTACCATTTTTATCCACGACTTTTACACAAGGGTTGTTATGAGACTGATACAATTTTGACCGAGTCCGATACCATCCCGGCATATTCTCACCAGTAAAAAGAACTTCATCTTCCCGATTGTACCAGACTCTCTTCCCCCCCACTAAACCAACACCTTCCACCCATACATCCTTTCCTAAAACTCGCAAATCCGGTCTTGTTGCGCCAACGAAAATTGCTTTAAATGAAGGTTGGAACCACGCGATCTTTTCAAAACGGAACAATCGAGGATCGCCGTCGTCTCTGTCCAGGATCGTATCTGCATCGAGACTGGTAGTATTTCCGACGTGGTCGTCGTCGTCCTCCTCGTCAACAAAAACTGAACTGATCTGATCTGATCTCGTCGTATCATTGTAGTACGGATTTCGTATGCTTATCCAGTCTTCAGTTTCCTGGAAGTTTGACCCCGGTCGCAGTTCTTCGTTCCACCAGCTGTCCAGTGGCTTCACCCCAATTCCTGTATCGATAGTCAACGTGCGATGACGCCAGAATGTGCTATTGCCGTGGGATTCAGATTCTTTCAGGAGTGTCCAGTCGCCCTCTTGTTTGATGGTTTGCAAGCCTTCTTGTATTGGTCGGATTTTTTGTTCTGCTGTATTGTTCGTGTTGCCAGTGGGCGCTACTGCATTGTTCGCGTCAACGGACGTCGCATTATTACCGACAACGGATACTGTTGTGGTACTACCATTTGTGTTGGCAGCTGCTGCTGTTGTGTCTGTATTCCCTGCTGTGATCTGAACAAAAGCAGTTTTTCCAACACCACTCCTATCACCATAATAAGGTATCCAACTTTCCCTGCATCCACCGTCCAAATATTTCTTCAATCCTCTTACTTCACCCAGTGTTGGCAGACGGCAATCATTGCATCTACTTTCGGCAAACTTCTTTTTCGAAACATAATCAAACCCGAAATTCACTACGTCAAAATCGTTGAATGTTTTTTTGCTGATAGGAAGACCGCTGTCATCTTCTCCCACTTGTAAAAGAGTGTACTGTCCTTTGCTTTGGTGGGTGTAGAGCCTGAGTGCACTGACTGTGCCTCGTGCTTCGGAAATTGACGAGGTAACCTCGGATCCTGGTGCATTTTGTGTATTCTTCTTGTCCAATGAATTTTCTCCTGAGACATCACCAACTGATGCGTGATCGCCGTTAATACTGCTGCTCGTTCCATTTGAATTTCCACCTTCTTTACCACCCGTAATATCTCCCAACTTTGTCAGATCAATCTTGTAAAAAGGATCGTCAACGCTGCTGAGGGAGTCTAAAGCTTCGAAATCTTGATGGATTTTTTGCTGCTGCTGTTGAACTTGTGTAAAGCTCGTTGATAACTTAACCGTTTTTGCATCCTCGATGTCGTCGTCCCGAAGCCTGTAATAGGCAGCCTCATCATCTGCGTCCACAATGAGTCGTCGTGCAAAGACACTATGCATCCACATAAACACTGCTGGAATTGATATTCGAATCATTGACCACCTCATGCTTTTGTAATTCGCTCCACTCACCAAGATATCATTATTTTTTTCCCTGCCAGATGTTGAATCCTATTAGATCAAACGTCACTTGTCAATGACTTTTACTCACACTTGGGATGAATCACACCTGCGATTATTGGTTAAATACTACACCACACCTCTCACACGCAAAATTTCCACACCCCATCTCATAATAGTTCACACAACATCTCGGATCGAGATAACTCTTTCAACACGATTCCATCATACACTCCAAAATACCAACCACTGTATTCCCATTTTGACGCTGAGCTTGCATGAGAATGCACTCTTTATAGATCAAACACTTAGATAAATTTTTGATCCATACAACTTTGCGACTACTAATGAGCAATCCATCACAATTGTCCAATTGTTAAGACTCCGTGTCTGAACCAATCGAATTTAATCTTCGGAGATTGCATACGTTATACATTCATCTAACGAGACAATAAATCAATAGACAAATCAAATCAAAAAATTAAATGTTTCCCTCTCGAATTATATGGCACTCGCAATAATTCACGCATCTTTCACACGATACCGCGTTTCAATAAAAACAAAATCACCCATGAACAAAGATCCAATGCCACCCAATAACTGCGATATCAAACTAAACCTTGACATCGTCGCATGTCCCATCTGCGTGCTGTAAATTCCAAAAAAATACAGGCTGAAAGTTTCAAATTCGCGCGAACCTTCAGACCCCCAGGTGCGCGTCCAATACCAAGACAACAAATATATTTGTATTAACACAAACACGACAAAAACCATATATTTGACATGCTTGCGGGTTGGAGCACCATCTATGTTCGCGATGAACGCTATATTAACAGTCAACGATAAAATTGAGGGAATGAAGACATACAACAAATACATTCCGTAAGATACTTCCTGAATGCATTGCGCATGCCACAAGAAATTCCCATACGCAAAATGTGCTGCGGCAAAAACTACAAACCCCATACCAAAACTAGTGGAAATCGCAACTTTAAACAACGAAAACGATACCAAATAAAACAAAGACAAAACAACAAAAGACACGAGTAATGCTGTAACCACTAAACCAAGATAAGGATTGGGATATTCTGTTTGTAGATCGCAGGTGCTCGGAGAAACTCGGTGCTTTTCGATAAACTTTGCCAGTTTGAGAGGATCATTTCGGGTATAGTCGATCCTCTCGCGTGATCGTTGAAATTCACCGTTTTTATTGCCACTGCTGTGCTTCCATATGCTCTCTGTTTTTAGCGTGTCGATATATTTCTTCTTATTGTTATTGTCATTAGATTTACCCCCACGATCAATATTATTACCGCAGACTTGATTGAATAACTTAAGACTTTCACCGTGACCCGAGTCAACTTTCACAATCTGTGTCCTAGTTACTATATCATTATCCCGAGTCGCAGCAATACTACTACGATCAAATGAAACATAATCGTCGCGATTATGGTAATACTCCTCCTCCAGCGAGTCATAATCTATACGAAGATGTTTCCATGCTTGTAAAGCATATACAGCTTTATGATTGTACTCATCCATAAAACTTAACTCCAAACATTTATGCAGTTTCGACAAATCAAATTTTTTTCCACTATTTTCAGCCTCATTTATCATGCATATACCCAACTTTAAACTATTGCGGCTGGTAGCGAGGAAATTTTTGTGAGTCTCAACTCCGGTCGTGAAATTATTTATCACGGTGTTAATACTGGTACTGTTGTTAGTTGAGTCCATCATGACGGAGCTGCTGTTCGTAATCGCCGTCATATTAACAGAGTAATTGTAGCTACTACCAAAACTTGTGCGATCATCAGAACTCGTATTCGTAGTGGTTGCGTTATTCTTTGGCGCATGATGAAAATCCTGCTGCAACATGAGACTACTAATAATACTACTAGAAAACAATTCATCTCCTGCGACTTCACATAGCCAACTATTTACAGCAAAATGTTTTGTTTTATGGGGCCATACCTTTCCAATTTCATAGATACACCATGGTCCGATTGACATTGATAAAAGAAAAACCCAAATCAATTTTGATGTCGCAAGGATTTCAGTTATCCTTGAATTTTTCACTAGTGGATCCATCGATATTTCATGAGACTTCATCTCAGCTTCCAAAACTATCACCGTGTTGTTATGTCTAGGAGCTGTTTTATCATTGGTGTGATCTTCTAGTGATAGACTCTCCTCTTTATTGGAGGTGCCCACAATGATAGCAGATGATAAATCTTGTTTTCGATGGTCTTTTTTGGTACTGTTGTTGAAATTATTATTGTCAACTGTGTCCACTGCAAAAGCCACCTGAGCAGAAACCTCACTACTGCCACGTTTCTTTTCAATTAGACCTTCATCATGTACTAATTGCGGTTCTGATGCACTATTTTTGTGCATTTCTAGTTTTCTTTGCGAATCTTCATTTTGTCCAGTAATTCCAGAATTTTTTTTCTCTGTATTAATGTCACCTTCTTTACTGATGTTGTTCTCGACGACCCTGCCACTACTACGAGTTCCAACGACAATATCATTAGCATCAATTATATTACCATCCTGAATATTATCATGACCTTCTGGACCATCATCCTCCACTACTACCGCAACTTCCACTGCGCCTCGTAAAAAACAAAAATCCCGACCACACAGGAACAAATCATATACAATCCTTGTCATATGGATGAACATGATAAATATTGATCCATCATAATGCTCCTCAATAGACACCTTAAAACCAAAAAATATTGATCTAGGAACTGCTTTCACAAACCTTTCCGTAGCATTCCGAAATATAGATCGAACATAAAGAACCACAACAAAGATATAAATTGGAAAAAAAACCAGATGCACCAACGAAATTCTCCTTTTCTTCCCACAACAAGATAAAACATAATATTTCTTTTGCGTAATAACCACTGCCAACATACCATCCATTTGCACAAAAAACCATGACAGAATTACATATTCCAATGCCACCACGATGAATACAACAATGAAATATCCTTCGCCATAAACAGTCCGATGACACCAATACGAACCCACTTCTACCATCATTCTTCCTTTTATCATACTAAATGACATAATCCACGCATCAAAAGACCATAGACTACGACGTTGTAGAGAGATCGGTACCGCATGCAACATAAAAAATAATAGTATTACTGCAAGGAATAGACTGACGATGTTGACTTCCAGAGTTGGTACACGAGTTTCGCTCTTACATTCTATTGGATAAAAAGAATTCTTAGACTTTTCCTCGGAAATTGCAACCCTTGGTTCGAATTGCCACGCATCATAACGCCAGAAATAAAATTCAATTGGTAATTTTGGCTCCGTTGATATTACACCTTTATCAATCATATCCGCATTTTTATTCACGTATTCAATTAACGGTCCATATCCGTTACGCTTCACCGTCAATTGCAAACTCCAATCCACAAAACCACTGTAATGCGTAATTTTCAAAAGACCATAGAAAATGATAAAGAACAAAGGAACATTCAAAAAACACTGCACTTTTTTGCCGCTGCTCTTTTCGTTGCTAGTTTTGTAGCCGCAGGACGGGATCACGAATGAAATCCCTCGGTCAATGAAAAACCGACAACATTTGGTGTTTAATGAAGACTTTGTTGATACTGTTATTTCCGGTTCGACTGGCTCGAGTAAAAATCTAATATTTTGGAACTTGCCTGATGCATGCTCATCCTGATGATCCTCCGTTGTTGAAAACCTGCTACGACTCGCACGGCTGGAGCGCCGATTTTTATAGGCGGCTCCGTTGCTACCAATTTTTTTGCTCACCGCCGCGTTTTTTTCATCACCACTTCGACGAGTAGTACACTTTTTTTTTTGCATTCGTGAATACAACGATTCTCTTTTATTCTTATTTGCCTCAATAATAACACTCGAGTTTGGACTCGAGATGCAACTGTTCTCGTGCCCTTGTTGTTCGCTGGGCTGTGCTTTACCAAAACTATTTTCTGATGGCGCTGCTGATGGCCGTGCATGTGTAATGCGATCATGATCGTGTTCACTTGGTGAGGAAATCGCGGTCGCTGGCGGCGTTTGCACAATATGACTCGCAGAACCTACTACTTGCAGCGGCCGTTGTTGTTGATTAGGATTTATTACCGAGTCATCGTCATCACGCTGATCATGATGTGGGAGGTATTCTGCAACGGCGGTCGTCGATGTAGTTTGTCTACTGATAACATCACCACCTGGTTTTCGTGGCTTCCTGCTAGCTGCTGCACCAAATTGCTCTTTCAATGACATGCTCAAGGACATTATAATTTTAGAAATGAAAAAAACGGCAACCGAGCTTATCGTCAAAATGATCCCATCTAGACGCCGCCGACACACTGTCAAAACGACGAGGATTCGATTTTTGATGTCTAATAGATTTCTGACAGTCTCGTGACAAATTCAATCTAGACTATCACATCATACACAACCAAAAAAAATGAGACTGATGGGTTAATAGTCATTGATGCTAAAAAAAATTCGATGAATTTCAAATTATAAATAAGTTCTTAAGCGTTAAAATAATAATTTTAAACAAATTAAAATGAACAAAAAAAACAAATTGTTGTGGAGGGAACTGCACAGATCAATGCTTTCAAACTCAGCACAGATCGAATCTTTTTAATATAACAACTTGACTTTCATTGAGACACCATCCATTACGGAGAATTCTACCCAAATTCACACAAAATTAATCGCCGGAATAACTTCACACTCAGAACTGAACACGGCTTAAAAACTCCGCCCAAAAACTGGAAATGGCTTGCTCTAGATGCCCAAACTCTAAAATTTCCCAATCAATTTTCTCCTGAGACATCACCCACTGATGCACGATCACTACCACTCATGCTCGTTCCATTTGAATTTCTACCTTCTTTACCACCCGTAATACCTTCTTTACCAACTTTGTCAGATCGATCTTGTAAAAAGGATCGTCAACGCTGCTGAGGGAGTCTAAAGCTTCGAAATCTTGATGGATTTCTTCCTGCTGTTTTGCTGAAATAAAGCTCGTTGATAACTTAACCGTTTTTGCGTCGCCGTCGTTGTTGTCGCCGTCCCGAAGCCTGTAATA
>Ga0099797_100186_pt1 | contig 40672 bp, 21 predicted proteins | sample Uncmet_Sort48C_1_FD_89871 | JGI IMG/M metagenome (GOLD analysis project Ga0099797, IMG submission 89871) | Marine eukaryotic communities from CALCOFI LINE 67, Pacific Ocean - C012_Sort48C_1 | ecosystem: Environmental > Aquatic > Marine > Oceanic | place: Pacific Ocean: Monterey Bay | collected... | reverse complement strand
CAAAAACTGTCGAAGCTCGAAAAAACTGCCGAAGCTCGAAAAAACTGTCGAAGCTCGAAAAAACTGTCGAAGCTCGAAAAAGCCGTCGACGGTCGGCGACACAAGTGACAACAGTGGGCGACACAAGTGACAACGGTGGGCGACACGAGTGACAACGGTGGGCGACACAAGTAACAACAGCGGACGACGTAACTAACAACAGCGGACGACATAACTAACAACAGCGGGCGACACAACCAACAACAGCGGGCGACACGACTAACAACAGCGGACGACATAAGATCAGATAAATCGTAATCCCGTTGCGTGGCGTGGAATGTTGTGGATGGTTCCGCGATAGATTCCGGCGATTCGGTGCGAAAATGTGCGCCAAAACGCGCCAGGCAACGCGTGAACGTTGCAGCCGACGGGGATGGCTTTGCATTTTTCGAGAAAAGGGCGAAAACTGCGCGGACGACGTCCGGACGTAATGATATCCCCATATCTGGCGTGGACGATTTTAGAACGGCAAGCGTCATGGTCTGACGACTTAAAAAGAGCCGGCGAGATAAAACCGTAACGGTACGGCGGACGACGACGACGCGAAACAACGGCCGACAATTTGACGGAATTTATGACACGTCTTCTGATGTTTTTTATGATGTGCATGGCGTTTCTTAGTTATGATGTGCGTGACGTTTTCTATGACGTAAATGGGTTTTTTATGACGTTTATGACGTAAGTGGTTTCTTTGTGATGTTTTTGTGATGTTTATGACGTTTCTGTGACGTTTATGACGGCTTTGTGACGTTTCTTGTGACGTAAAAAGCGTCATAAAAAACGTCATAAAAATAGTCACAAAAAACGTCATAAAAAGCGTCATAAGAAGCGTCGCAAGAAGTGTCATAAAAAACGCCATAAGAAACGCCATAACAAACGTCATAAAAAACGTCATAAAAAACGTCACAAATTCGGAGCGTCGTCCATATACTAATAGGCGACTTAGAAAGGTCTTCTACACAAGCGTGTTCAAAAAAAAAACGCCATCTAAGCTTCAAAATTTGAAAATCTAAAAGCAACAAACACCTCAGCAATTGGATTCCTCAGCAATTGGTTCAATTTGATAGACTATTGTAAAAGATTCCCCAAAAGATTCCAGACAAGTCATGCAGTGGCATTCACTCTGTGATTTCTGAATCTATCATAATAGACTATAGCACAGCACTTCAGCACTTCATTAATTGAAGAAGTAAGTGCATGCAGTAGCCGTGCCGATTGCAGTCGCAGTCGCATCAAAGTAGTTTTCGTTAGTCAAGTTTCGGGTGTTGTAACTTGTGAGCGAAAATTTTAGCCATCTGCAAAAAAGTTGAAGCTTCGAACTTTCCGAAGACTGTTCTGTCTCATCTTGTGAATATTATCTGATAGTATCAGAGCGCAAGTAACCTTAAGCCGTAGTATTGTTTTAGGAAAAAAAAAAAAAATCAAAAAATACATTTTCAAGAATTGTACACAAACAAAGGATGTCGAATATCCCGATTGATTCCAGGGATCATGATTCCAAAAGACATCAGCTCAAAAGACGTGATGATGCGATCGTTCCAGGAGGACCAGCTCTAAATACTATCATACCAGAAAGCAGGGAGCCCACATCCTACTCTTACGTGAGTCGCAAGGCCACTCAGGCGTTATCATCTTCCGCTAAGTCTACATCGTCTTCGCAGAAGCCTGTATCTTCGCCCACGCATCATCAGAAAGCGACCGCTTCTTCGCATAATTTGCTTTCCTCATCAGGGCGCAACTTGTTCACAGCAGGAAGTTCAAGCTCTCCAGGGAAGCAAACGGCACAACACGCTAGAACAGGCTTCGAAAATGACAATGATTCAGAAGAGCTATCACACGATGAGGGTTTTCCGAATCAAGATTATAGGAATCAAGATTATAAGAATCAAGATGATGACTGGTCGGACTCAGATTCATGTAGAGAGTTCGCTGCTCTCCGTAGCGTTCGCAGATCGAGAATAATAGACGATAAGATAGCTGCTCTTCTCGGCGAAGAAGTTTATGCAAAAAGCAAACAGAGTGCTGGCGGTGGTAATAGTGCTGGTGGTCCTAATAGTGCTAAGAATAGTGCTATTGCTAGTGGTGCGAATACAAGTGGCGCATCTGTTGGAACGACGACGAACAAAAACCAGTCTGTGTGGGATCGAGTTTGGACTGACAGAAGCAGCAATAATCGTAACACAGTGATTTCGTTTAATAGAAGTAGCACAGCATGGACACAGTGGACTACTAATCACGGGACAGGATGGAGTAACGTTGCTATTACAGCACCGCTACGAACGGCTCCTGGGTATCGGATTTTCAACAAACACATGGTGGATAGATGGAGGAGGGCGAAGAAGAAAGAGCTTATGCGTTGTGATGATCCTAATTTAGGCCCTAATTCAGGTCAGAAAGCCCACCAGTGGGACGAAAAAGAGGCACAACTTCGTTTGAAACAATACGAGGACGCTCGAAAAATAAAGATGTTTTTACCCCTAGAGTACTACGTTTGCAACGATATGAGTGATCGATTTGAACTCGCAGGCTGGGATCTGATGCAAGAAATTATCACCTTCGACCTTTTGGCAGAATGTCGTCGACGATCTGAAAAGGGAGATGGGAAGAGAGATAGAAAGGGAGATAGAAAGGGAGATAGAAAGCGTGAAACGGAAGAGAGAAAGGGAAATCTGGGAAATAAAAATGCTGAAGTTAGAGTCATTGGAAAGAAAAGCAACGCCTGGAGCGAAGACCCTCATGTTAGTAGGATGAAACACAACCAACAAGAAAGACAAAAAAACACTGAGGAAAAAAACACTGACACAAGTAGCGCAAGTAACGCTATTCACAATACCAGCAACACAATAACCCCACACCTAAGCCTATCGTTTAGTCCTCATTTTGCCCCGTTGATCGAGCCCCAGCACTTTTTCAAGGATGCCATCGTTTTGACGATTTTAAATATTTTTGGAAACGTCTGCGTGATCTCTGCCCGAGAATTTGGCCAGAAAACAAGGACCGATTATGTACACGGTCGGAATTGGGATCCTGGGTATGAGGATGATGAAAACACAGATCATGGCTCTCCAAATGGAGAATCATCAGGCCACAGTCCCTCATCCTACCCTACCACATTCCCTGGTCACTACCCCTGGCTCCAAATATATTGGGTAATCGGCATGCGTTCAACGTACATTGCTTGGGAGTTGGCGAAAAAACTCCTTGTGGATTGTTATTGTGGCAATGTGCAGGGCGATATTTTCGAGTATCTGAAGATTTTACTCTGGGATTGGAAGAATCCGTCATCTTCTCATACTCGTCGTAAAAACTGGAATAATCCGCTCCATGATTCAACAGTTATGCATTTTCTGACCCTTTGCGTCATCCTTCTCGAGATGTTCGCCCCGGTTCCGATGTATGCTTATGCTTGGGGGTTTTTAATTTCGCAAACAATTGGGAGTGTTGTTGACATTTGGAGTCTGACGGGGCCTATAGTCGTACAATTGGAAAAAGCTACGAATAGTGCGATAACTTTGGAAAGAGCCGCAAAGTCTAATAAGCGGTTGAGTATAATAAATTTGAATGGGAAGAAAGATGGATCATTCTCAGATAGGAAGAGCACTAGCTCGGGTGTAACTCGAAAGTCTGGATACTCCTATAGGCGTGATACTGTGAACACTTTTATCAATAGTGCTCCTCGTGACACTGTCAACACTCTCGCCACGTTGAATACTTTCCAGACTGAGGAGTCCAATCCCGGATCCAAAAAAAACAAAGACGAGGAGACAGAAACAGCAGAGGAGTCAGAAGCAATGTCCAAAAATAGAGCACTAACTCTCGGAATGGGGACAGTTAATCCTATAGGACAGGGCGAACAAGACACAAGCGAAAAGACACAACGTCCTATAGTAGCCGGGGACCCTATGATAATTGTTAACGCCTGTAAAGATTTCTGTAACTACAGCGGTATAGAAAACCCGGTTAGCATTCATATTATCGTTTGTGCGTTAGTTGTTGCTGCTACGTTGCTGCTCGACTTGATTTCGAATACACGCGTAGTCAATTCGAATAGTACACGCGTACTATTGGACTCAAACTTAGAAGGTCTTTCCAATCCGAATTCTGACTCAGAAGAGTTGAACTCACAAGAATCTTTCGAAGGAAGTACAAAAAGTCCAAACGTGTCTCTCTTTCGAAGGGAGTACATATCTCCAGAATATGTCCAGCAGCTCGCTGTTACGGCTTACAATCTGATCCTTTTTCTCGTAGAATTCTGGGCGATCATGGTCGGCGATAGATTGTATCGACGATATTTGCGCGATTTACACTGTGACTTTGATGAATATGGAAGATTAATACAGTTGGGGCCGAAAATGGTTTTTAAAGAGTCCGTTAATATTGTTGACCACGCTAATGATCAGCCCGCGACAGGGACTAATACTATGAATGCTAATTTAAATCAGCAGCAGCAAGAACCTCCTCGTAGAGTAGTAGGAGGCCAAGGAGAGGATCAAATGGGTCACAATCAAAAAGATTTAAACTCGCAAAATCAAAGAGACTACTCTTACAATCCAGTTGGTGTTTTCTCTGATGATGTTGGCGCCGTTTCTTTGATGCGGTTGGGCGATGTTGTCGTCACTGGTGTATTCTTTATGGTGACGTGGCAATTGCAGGCGGCGTTGATTGCTGCGCGACAACTCATTGTGCTGTATGATGTAATCGAAAAACGCGGTACCAATGTGGAGTATCTGGAAATTGTAAATTCCCAGGCGTCCGATGGACAAGGAGAGAGTATCTGGTCTTCAGCCTACACGACGACGCTTGTTGTATCGATTCAGACGATTTTGGGGGGTGTTTTGCTAAGATCCGAATGGGGCAGTTTCTGGCTGACCACTAAATTCGGCTTTAAACCTCCCGGCGCATTCGAAATGGCGTGGTACCGCGTTCGTTTGTGGGGCTCATATTTCGTTTTCTGTGTCGTATTTGCATTTATAATAGCGAGATTAGTGAAATTCGGATTTTCGAAAGAAAAGGCATTGGATCCGATATTGACGGATGAAGTCTATCCGATTTTGGCGATCATGTTGGCTTCTTGTCTCTTAGAGGATTGGTTGATATTGAAGATACCGAGACCAAGTTGGGGAGTCGTCTACGATCAATGGACGCGAGAAATCAAGATAAAGAGAGAAAAAGAAAAACAGGACTGGGAACATCGGATGAAGGAAAAAATCAAAACATTCACATTCTCAGATCAGGAACAACATGACCCAAAAAGTAGAAGTCTTTCAACTGATCGCCTTTTACCTCCGAGTCAGAATGAGAACCGTCCTGATTCTCAATATGACGAGATTGATTCATCCCTAGAAAAAGAGCTAGAACAAGGCATAGATCACTTCTTTTTCACCAATTCTCACAAGAACACAAATTCTCACAAGAACACAAATGACAATTCAAAAAATTGCGAAACAGATCATAATTTCAATCATAAGAACCTCGTTAAATACGGTCATCTTTACGAGGAATTCATGTATAGTCCCGAGCTGTTATTCCATGATATATCTCCAGAATTAATGCCCCAAAATTATCGCTACACCCAGAGAAGTTTTTCCGTTGCGTCCATAGGTGTAGCACATTTTACGACTCACATGTTGGCATTGTTTCTACTTCCTAGTTTTACCATGGAAAAACATATTACCACTTATTGAATTTGATATCGTTTATCCTTTATTTGAGCTGCTACTAAAAGCTTAGAGTTCTGTTTTACCATGGAAAGACATATCCACTGGTGTATAAAGAATGATCATTCATGATCACTCAGTCAAAGTCTTGCGTTAACTTTTACTCACCATATAGAAAAGCACCATGGCAATGATATGGGAAAATGTTATTATTATATAACGGATATACTACCGTGTAGAGGGTGTATATAATATGATATTACGATTCGAGTATATCACGGGTACCGTGTAGAGGGTCTTTGTAGAGGGAGTGACTCTAATTGTCATGAATTTAATTCTTAGTCTAAGAATCATTGTTGCGCCATGTTGCAATACAATACAATTCAAACGCTATCTTAGTCAAGAAAGCCATTCCAAAAGTGTTGAATCATCGCAAAGCTTAGTCGTTCTGTTTCAGAACGTTCCGGCGTACGAGCGCAGTAAATCTATTCATGGGAGTGATGAAAATTTTGAAACAGTTGATGGATCATGGATGTGTTCTTTACAGTCTTTGTGAAAAACAAGAAGCTTCGAATTGATTGTCGTTCGTTGTAAGTCTTTTCTTGTCGTCAGTTGCAAAATCTGAAGAGTCTGGGCCTGAAGAATCTTAGAATTTCAATCTGAGCGAGTGTAACGGCGCAAGGATTGAAATTCGGAGGAGGCATTTAGATTATCGGGCGCAAGGATTTGGAGGAGAGAAGTCTTAGAGTTTCGAGCGCAATAAAAACTTTTTAAAAGAAAAGAGCGAGTTGCAAATTTTCAAGCGTGTTTTTCGCAGAGAGTAGAACTTAAGCAAATTTTCAAGCGTGTTTTTCGGAGTGAATAGTTGCAAATTGGCAAGCGTGTTTTTCGCAGTGGGCAGTTGCAAATTTTCAAGCGTGTTTTTCGGAGTGGATAGTTGTAAATTGGCAAGCGTGTTTTTTTGCGTAAATACAGTTTTCGCAGATTCATAGTGAGTATTTGCAAATTGGCAAGTGTCTTTTTTTGCGTAAATACAGTTTTCGCAGATTCGTAGTGAGTAAATTTTGCAGCGTTTGTTCTTCTGCTTGACATGATTCTTCAGTTTGTCTTCATTTTTCCAGCTTGATTTCCTTCTTCTGGCAGCTTGACTTCATTTATCAGCTTGACATTCAGCGACTTGCAATTTCTTTCTGTGAAAGCGGTTCCTTCGCATCTAGTCTTTTCTTCGTGATTTTGTCGATTCAGTCTACGACTAACAAAAATGTTGAAAGCTATCTCGTTATCTCGAGTCTTGTCTCTCGTGCAAGGGCCATTCTGGCATTTCTTGCAATGGCAATTCGTGCAGTGGCAATTCTGTTCAGGTTTGCCGACTGATTTCGGAGGCAAACAAGGTGGAACCTTTCCAGAAGATTCAAAGCAACGTCGAACTTCTCCAGAAGAACACCCAGAAAACATGGAAAAACCGAGAAACTCCGATGAGACTGGCACTACTGATGCTGTGTCGCTCTCTACTACTTCTGACTCAGCTACTACAGGACGCAGACTCGGTGGTGAAGAAACTAAGCCTGGTGTGGAAGAAACTAAGCCCGGTGTCGATGATCAAGAAACAAAGCCTGCTGCTGATGCGAAAGAAACTAAGCCCGGTGCCGATGATCAAGAAACTAAGCCTGGTGCCGATGAGAAAGAAACTAAGCCTGCTGCTGATGCGAAAGAATCTAAGCCTGGCGCCGATGATCAAGAAACTAATAAGCCTGGTGCCGATGATAAAGAATCTAAGCCTGGTGCGGAAGAAACTAAGCCTGGACCTGCCGGTGCGAAAGAAACTAAGCCTGGTGAGAAAGAAACTAAGCCTGGTGTGGAAGAAACTAAGAGGGAACCCAGCTTGAGAGAAGCCTTTCGGGAACCAGGGTGTGATGTAGGAACAAAAGTGAAATCGAGCAACTGGTCCTGGCCCGGATTGGAATATCTGATGAGTATTACTGCAGCGGCGGGTGAAAAGACACACAGTCATATTGCCGGAGGGAGTGATGATAAAGCGGGTGATGATAAAGCGGGTGATGACAAAGCGGGCGATAGTAGTCATAATGTTGTGACTGATAATAAAGTGACAGTGAAGGCTGGTGCAGTGATAAAAGGTAAAATGGAAAGGTGGGAAGGACAGCTTTACCCATTGCGAAGAACGTTTATCAAACTTGAAGACTTGAGAGTTCACTCGAATGATCAATCGAATAAGGAGCAACAGAAGCAGAAGGAGCAGGAGCAACAGAAGCAGGACTCGCAACAGAAGCAGAAGAAACCAGAACGAAAAAATCAGAAAGATGAGGCTCACAGTGTTAACCAGAAAAGACACATGACTCAGAAAGAGGATGCTCACAACCAGAAAAGACACATGAATCAGAAAGATGAGGCTCACCACAACCAGAAACGACCACCGATCAAAAATCAGAAAGCGGAAAAACCGACCGATCAAAAGACAGAACAAAAGACAGAACAAAAGACAGAACAAAAGCAGGCAAAAGAAGCTGTCCCAGAACAAAAGGCACAACAGGAGCTCCAGAAAAGCAACACTTCGCAGCTCCTACTAACATTGCTGAAATCCGCAGCAACATGTCAAACCTCCGACGGTGTAAATAAGTTATTTTGTCCTAAGGGCATCAATGACTGGACAAAGATTACAACTACAAGTGTAGGGCCCGGTTTTAACGTCGAGAACACCCCTCTATGGAACCCTCAATCCGGTATTCAGTGGTTTATGGGACCACCGAAAGTTTGGAGGGGGTATGGGTGTGATATTCTTTCTGATAAGTCTACGAAGGAAACCCTTAAGGTAGAAAAAAAAGTAGAAAAAGAAGAAAAAAAAACGATAGAAATCCAGGTAGAAAAAGAAAAACAAACGATAGAAAAAGAAAAACAAACTATAGAAATCCAAATCGAAGTGTTTGGAACAGCTGACGGATTGACTCACAGAGTTATGGTAATTTATTATGATGATAATGCATATATACAGCCTGACAATTCCAATTATGATCATGCGTGGCAACTTAGTGCCTTCAATTATACCCCCGCTGTTGGTGGTCGAAGCGGAGGAAACGTTTTTGCCACAGCTCAGTTCTTTTATATCTACACTGATCTTGCAGGATCGATGGCGAGGAGATTTGGTACACATCACGCTATTACTCATCCTGTGACCGCCGAATCTGCAAATGCTCTTGTTGCTAAGTTTGCGGAACCAGTCAATTCGCCAGTTTTGATGGCGTATGGTCCTGGTAATAAGAATATTGGTGCCAGTTCTGAATTGGGCCGAGTTGAAAAAAAACAAGGGCAAGAAAGAGTTGAAAAAAATGGACAACAAGGCTTAATATCTCAACAAGAAGTTGAACAACTTCCACAAAAACAACAAGGACCAGGAAACTTAATGAAGAATCAAAAACTGACTGGTCTAACCATTCTTGATTACCTGTCTAAAATCGAAAGTCATCCGTATTATCATGGGGACGGGGAGGGGGCTGGGTTGGTGATGGACACTAAGGGGTACGAAATTGCAAAACTTCAGAAACATGTTGAAACCTGCAAGTTTGTGGAAATAAAAGATCTTTCTGTTGATTCTCTTTCTGTTGATGACATTAAGTACCCACCAAATGCCACTGGCAAGTATACCAGTCATGGCAAGCATCATACGAAAGACTTTTCTAGTTTCGATGATAAAAATTCTGTTTCTGGTGTTACAGATCCATCTACCCCGACTGGCACTGTTCCTTTGTCTAGTATTACAGCTCCATCCGACATGTCAATGGGCAATAATAAGGCTGCGAAAATTCAGTGGACAATTCCAAAAAAGAAACAGCTGATATTCACTGATTGTGAGGTTTCTGAAGACGACGTAAAAAAGCATATGGAGCTGAGAAAGTATCTAGCCAACAATCATTCAGAATCTGGACAAGATCATCGAAATCCAGACCGAAAAAACCTGCTGAATCACAAGGAAAAACCCAGTATATCTGATGGAAAGAATCCTGATGGAAAGAATCGCAATCCAGACTCTTTCAAGAATGAGCTGCTGATACAAAACTTGTCAAAGAGCTTAAAACTAGAAATCATAATATTCGGAACACATTTTGACGCCACCAGAGACTCTGAAAATGGATATTTTGGATATAATGGTTTTGGATATAATGGTTTTCTTTCTTCTTATGATACTTCTCATAGGGTTGAGATTACCGAAGAGTTCTTCCCCCCCTCTGAATTACGGAGGTTTTCTTCAGATTCTTGGGATTCCTCAATCATACCTCTTCTTAGACAGAACCCCACTTGGGCCCCCAAAATTTTTGAGACGAAATCCTCTGATGCGGTAAGTATAGACAGGTTTCTGTCTTTGTTTTCAAGCTTTGAGTCAACTTCTGAAAAGGAGTCGGATTCAAAGGAGTCAGATTCAAAGGACTCTCAGACTTGAAGGAGTCAGATTCAAAGGAGTCAGAAGACATGGAGTAAATCTTTATGGAGTCAGAAGAGTCTGAGTATAAGTGCTTATGGAGTCATAAGACATGTAAATATTTCTGGAGTCGGAAGACATGTAAATACTTATTGTTTTCAGGCATCTCCAATGCTTTAGGTCTAAGGTCACGTGTATTTACTTGGGCATTATAATTATGCAAGACAGTATGAGTCGAGTGGTATCTATGACTCTCATCAGCTGAGGTATCTATGACTCTTATCAGTGGGCATCTATATAGAAGTCATCGAGCAGTATTTGCGAGTCGCCAGTAGGAGGGGCATCAGATGACCTATATAGATGATCTATATTCCGAGTCGATTCTTTACAAATTTCAATTTCGAAGATTAGAATCTCGCTGCACAAATACAAAATTACGAAGAAATAAATTCTCATCAAAGAATTTTTCAAATTTACGATACTCTCTCTACATTGAAGGCACGAAGAAAAAATTTCTCAAAGAATTTCTTCAGCTTGATATTAGACAAATCTACAAGTCCATTGCAAGAAGCTCGACCATCATGTTCATTATCATTGTACATCAGTCCATGTTCATTTTGTTCAGTCCATGTTCATTATCACTATTCAGTCCATGAATTTCCATTTCGGGTCAGTTGTGGGGCCTTCTTTTATTCAAAACGTTTTTTTCAAAAAAAATCTTTCAAAAAGTTAGAAGTTACACCATCATATTGGCCATCTCGAGAAATCTTCTGAAAAAAGAACACGCTCTGTTCGTGTCTGTTCGTGTTCCATCTTAGGCGGCCTGAGGTCCTCAGTGAAGACCTGAGGAGTCACCTCCTTTAAAAAAAAGAAGGCCCATGGCATTCAATGAGTACGTGGGCCTGTGCCACTGATACCTGAGTCAGTTGATCAGTTGCAAAACGCTACAAGTAATTGACATATTGTCCATCCGATCGCATATATAATTAGCCGTACCCGCGAGGGGAGCCGGCTCAAATCAATGAGTCATTATATTTACAGTTGGTCTCAACCATTGAAACTGACGTCAAATTTATGATTATGGTTCAGCTTATTTGTGTGTTACAGTCCGATGTCAGAGTCCTGTTAGTAACAGTGTTACGTCGTGACAATGGTTAGCCATAGTGATGGCATACCATTATCCATAGTCCACAGTATTGTTATGTAAGTCGTGTTTTGCAAAGCATATTTCAAGAATGAAAATCATCGGGGCATATTCCAATGAGCCGCCACGTTAGAGACTGAAGTCATTTTCAAAAACGTTGTGTGAGTCATAAGGTCACCAAAAGTCATACTGATTCGATGTTCGTAAAGCCTTCATTAAAGGCAAACAGTTTCAAAGTGCCAAACTTAAAGTGCGGAGTGGCCAAACTTCGTGGACAGCAATTGACTTTTTTCATTTTTGAGGGAGTGGCATGGCTGAGAGATGCGGTAGCGCTTTTTTTTCAATTGTAGACATACGGTAGCGCGTTTTTTCGCAGTGAGGAGATTGCAAACTTTTTCTCGCGAGAGCTTCAGTTTTTGCTCATGATAATAATTATGACTCATTTCAAGACTCAGTGACAAACTTGAAGCTTCATTCTACATTCATTCTCTCTGCATTCATAGCATTCATGTTGAAAGTCACGTTTTGAGTTGGAAACTGCTTCAAAATGTCGGAGGTTATTATCTCTTTGTCTCTCTTGTTGCCTAAATGGGCAGTCTTGCAAGGGCTACTGGTGCAATTCAGATTCTGTTCAGGTTTGCCGGCTGAATTTGGAGACAAGCCGGCTGAATTTGGCGGAGCTATGAAAGACGGAGGAAATATGGAAGACGCCGGACCTTCTGCAACGTCGTTGCAACCAGAAAAACAAACACAGACACTTTCGGAAAAAGGACAGACACAGCATAATTCTGATCATCATGATGAGGCTACTACAGAGAATTCCGATCATGATGAGGCTACTACAGTTACAGTTACTACAGAAAAGCGTAGACTTAGTCGCGAGAATAAAAAAACAAAAGCTTCAAAGACTGATGAAGAAAAGACTTCAAAAGCTGAAAAACAAAAAGAAGCAAAAGCTGTCAATGAAGAAACAAAAGCTGGCGCGAATAGAGTAAAAAAATGGTCGTGGCCTGGGTTGGAGTACCTGATGAGCATTGCCGCCGCGCCTAACGTCTTAGTTACAAAGTCAAAAGACCTCCTTCTAATGTATTTGAAGAGTGTAGCAACATGTCAAAACTCTGGGGGTGTGAGGCAGGTTTTCAACTCTGTCAGTTCTCTTCAAAGTTTTCAAAGTAACAGTTCAAAGACTCTTACCGAGGACAGTTCAAAGACTCTTACACTCTTCACAGGGTATAACTGTTCTGTGTTCAAGTCTTCTGAGGAAATACAGGAACCTTCCGAGCAACTGCAGGACCTTACGAAAGCTCTCAATGCAATTTTAAAAGTGGCAAACATAAACAGGATCAAGAGGAAAAAGAAAGTCCTCGGGAGAGGGGAAAGAGAGGAAACTTCTTCCGAAACTTCTTCCGAAAAAAAGAGCAGTCTTGAAAAGATCGAAGTCGAAGTCGAAGTACTTGTTGGAAATAATTTTGTTGGAACTGATGACAGAATCACTGATGTCAACAGACTGAAAATCAACACTGATGTGGACGGAATCCCAATTGATTCTCTGTCGATTGATTCCGACAGAGATAGTGGCCAAACTGATTCTGACAGAAAAGAGTCTTCTGTGGGCCAAAAAGTTGATTCCGACAGAATTGACAAAAGAATAGTGATAACTCACAGAGTTACTTTTCGCTTTTACCAGTATAATAACGATAATCATAATGACTCTGCTGTGCTAATTGGGAATAATGTGGGGAGTAATAATGGTAATGACATCAAAGGGACACAGAATTTGAAAACTTCTCCCAAAAAGACAGAGTTCGAAACTTCCACGGTCTTCTACATCTATAACATTGATCTCGCCCAATCACTGGCGAGCAGATTTGGAAATTTGCAAAACTCTGTGTTTCCGACGGTCAGATTTGGACCCAACGAGTCTGTGTTTCCAAAGGTGTTTCCCAACTCTATGGAAACACTTCCGATGGTGTTTCCTCAAAATTCTTTTGCGACGGTGTTTCCGACGGAAAGTTCTGAAGTGAACGCTGAGACGAACTCAGTGACTGAAACTTCTTTGAGAGTTCCTTTTGACCTGAGTCAAAAAAGTAAGGTTGAGTCCAATACTGGCCAGTACTCAAAAAGGACTCAGACTCAGAGCAAGACTCAGTCTAGCAAGAGGATGATGACGCCAACTATGATGGCCCCATCTCAGAGCTTAAATGCTCAGAGCTCAAATGCTCAGTCTCGCAGCGCGATAGGTCCCGTCTCAACTCCGTCTTTCTCCAAGCCTGGAAATCTAGAGAATATTAAATGGCCCCTTAATATAACGATTTTAGATTATTTGATGAGGATTGAGTCTCTTGTTGCAAAGAATCAAAGAAAGCTCGAAACTTTCCTCCAAAACGAAGTCCTCCTCAAGAGATGCAAATCTGTGCAAATTGGTGACTCCCCGGATTCGTCCTTTTATGACAATTCAGAATCTGGCAAGACTTCAATCCAATGGAGCAAGAAAAAAGAGGTTGTGTTTAGTGGTTGCGAGGTGGATGAAGAAGAGAAGAAGACGCTTATGATCTTCTTCAACTCTTCTTCATCCACCTCGCAACCAAGGCGAAAGGAGTGCAACAGGCGCAACTTGAACAGCAACCAAGTGAAGAAAAGCAGAGAATCTACAGAGTACCAAACGAAAAAAGTCTAATTCTGGAAATTGCTTTGTTTGGACATTTTTTTGACGAAAAGTCTGCTGATCTCCAAAAGTCTCCTGATCAGAAGTCTTCTGATCAAAAGTCTTCTGAGGCTCATACTGATCATAAAACTTCGTTGAGTAATACTGCTTCTGAGTCTCATACTGATCATAATACTGATCATAATACTCTCTATCAAAGTAATAACTTACTATATCACAGCGTTCGTGTTGAGGAGGAGTTTTTTAAACAAAAACTGTTTTTTGATGTGGATACGGGGACGAGAATGGAACTCCAGCGAATTGGGGATCCGAATTTATATTCTGGTTCTTCTGGTTCTGTTCTTTTTTCGAACCTCATGAAGTGCAGTCATATGGCGTCTCTTATGCAGTTTTTATCGATATTTTCTGTGTCGGTTTCATAAATGAGAAGTTTGGAGTATCTTATGCAGTTTTTATCGATATTTTCTGTGTCGGTTTCATAAATGAGAAGTTTGGAGTATCTTATGCAGTTTTTATCGATATTTTCTGTGTCGGTTTCATAAATGAGAAGCTTGGAGTCTCTTATGCAGTTTTTATCGATATTTTCTGAGGAAACTATCACTGCTTAGCCTTAGACGAAAAACAAAAAAATTGGAGCCAGACATTGTACACATGTCACACACAAAGCAAGACGCTCCTTAGACGAAGTTATTTCTTATTATCATTTGTGTTTTTGCATATGTTCACCATACACATAGAAAGAAGTCAGTTAAGCTACAGCACACATGTCATAGCAACAGACTACTAACTAGATCCTATGGTCTCAGACCTGTGAGGAACTCCCTTTCAGAAAAGTCAGACGCCGTCTCTTTTCCAAAAAAAAACTTACTTCTTTCTGTGAAACGTTACACGGTATAAGTGCCATCATACTGCCCCCATATTGCCCCGATCATAGTCCGGATTGTCAGAGAGAGTTTTGAAAGAAGTCAGAACCTCTGCGCCAGGATCCGAGTATCTCTGCCCCAGGCTCCAAGTATCTCTGCGCCAGGATCCGAGTATCTGTAGCGTACTACAGTGCATTGTAGGAGTCGAGAAGAGAGTGTTAGAATATTGTTGAAAAAGTCATCACTTTACGCTGCTGAAAATACGCCAGATTATTGGAAAAGAATATCTGCTACAGTGATCTCCCAAAAACGTCAATGCGTGTTTTCTGGATCAAGACCTGAAGCATATGATTGAGCAAATTGCTCTGGAGAGGCGTCCCGTGTACACTGTATTCATATCATTTCTGATTTCATTCATATCACCATTATGGCATACGATTCGCCATAGCGAATCGACATACGAAGCAACAGATATTGATAACACGAAGAAACTGTAGAAGCAAAGAGCCAAACAAAGATGACGCCATAGTGTTGATTCGTCGAGATTGATGCACTCGCTAAAAAAGAAGTGTATTCGTTAAACTTAAAAGAGTGCCCGTTGCAGGTTGTTCTTCGCTGGTTTCCATGGAGTCCACGCGGGAGCGGTTTTATTTTTACGCAATCGATTCAGGCAAAACCATAGTGTGGACCGACCAAATTCCGTGAGCAATTGACTTTTTTTGTGAGAGAGTCAGTGGCTGAGAGTCAGACGTGAAAATGTCGCTTCAATTGTTACAATTTATGCTGCTAAAGCCAATTGTTACAATTTATGCTGCTAATACCAAGAGCCAAACCACCAGAGCATTACTCTGAGCAGCTGTGGAGTTACTCTAGTGGTTAGGATACTGCGCGTAGCAGTGTGTTAGTCTAAATTGTCAGGGTTCGACTCCGACCCTGGCCAATTTTATGATCCGAGCGCTTTTTTTCGCACATCACAATGCATTATTTGAAACTTCGTCACTGTCGAGAGTGGGAGTCATTCTTCAGCTTGTTCATTCTTCAGCTTCATTCTTTCTGCAGTGTCAGTTTAGTTGGAGGTAAGTTTAGTTGAAAAACCTCACGTCTTGAGTGGGATTTTGGAGACTGTTTGTGATTATCAATGATTCAAAATGTCGAAGCTTATTTTTATCTCTTCGTCTCTCTTGCAAAAGACACAACTCTTGCGGCCTTTGTCTCTCTTGCGTATGCTGCTGCAAGGACAATTCTGTGCAGGTTTGCCGGCTGAATTTGGAGACAAGCCGGCTGAATTTGGCGAAGATATGAAAGGCGGCGGAATTTCTCCAAATTTGAAACAAACACAGATGTCATTTTGGGACTTGGAAAGAGTCAGACCACAGACAGAGAACGACGATGAGGCTACAGAGAATTCTTATCATTCTGATCACGAGGTAGATGCAGAACAAAAGTCGCAAACGGAAAAGAAAATCGAGGTAGAAGCAAAATCGGGTACGGAGGAAGAAGACTCGAACTCAGAAGAGAAGCCCGGTCGTAGACTAGGCTCCACGACGAGCAAGTCAGGCCCCACGTCATGGAAGTCAGGCTGGACCACGGCGAGCAAGGCTTCAAGTCCGACAACGAGCAAGTCAGGCTGGACCACGACGAGCAAGGCTTCAAGTCCGACAACGAGCAAGTCAGCCGCCACGCCGAGCAAGTCAGGCTGGACCACGGCGAGGAAGACTTCAAGCCCTAAGTCAGGCTTCACACCGAGCAAGTCAGGACCCACGTCATGGAAGCCAGGCCCTACGACGAGCAAGTCAAGCCCCCCGTCGTGGAAGCCAGGCCCTACGACGAGCAAGACTTCAAGTCCTACGACGAGCAAGTCAGCCCCTACAATGACTCGCAAATCCTCTCCGACGAACAGCCGCCCTTCGAGCAACTCTAGTGCGACGAACAAACCCAAGCCGAGCAATTCTGCGACGAGCAAACCCAAACCGAGCAACGCCAACTCTCCGGCGAACAAACCGAGGAACTCTCCGGCGAACAAACCGAGCAATTCTGCAATGAACAAATCCAAACCGAGCAATTCTGCAACGAACAAACCCAAGTCTCGCAATTCCCCGGCGAACAAACCTGGCAAGTCAAACCAAAACTGGTCGTGGCCTGGATTAGAATACCTGATGCGTATGGCAATGACTACGCCTGGGAGTTTAATAACCTCAGTAGATAGTATAGATACAGACTCTGCTTCGCTTGACTCAAAAGAACTACTGCTAAAATTTCTCCGCAGTGCAGCCACGTGTAAAAGTTCTAGGGGTGTGAGGCCCATCCCTCATGGAGACAAAAACATGGACTCCGAATGTAAACTTATATTCACAGGCTATAACTGTTCTGTTTTGTGGTTGTCAGAAAGAGATATGAAGTTGTCAACAGAAAGAGATGAAAAACTCGTCAGAAAGAGAATGGAAATCCAGGTCGAAGTATTATTTGGAGCCGACGACAGTTCTGAAAGAATAACGCACAGAGTAACTTTTAGGCATTATAGTTACGACGATGACGACACAACCGAGTCTGTCGAAACTTCGAAAACTTCCAAAACAGAAAGACAAGCAGAAATACTAGTCCCGTCTACGGTCTTCCATATCCATACTGATCTTTCGCAATCAATGGCGAACAGATTTTTTGGAGGCGATGGGTCTGCGACGGTGTTTCCAATTACTGGACACTTAGTTGAAACAAGTTTCGACAAGATCTTATCGACAAGTAGTAAAATCTCGATGAAAGACAACACGAGGGTATTCAGTCCGCCTAGAAATCTAGCAAATATGTGGCCGACATTACCCATTCTGGAATATTTGATGAAGATCGAGTCGAGTACTTCTAAGCACGCTGATAATCATAAAATCGCAAAATTTTACCACAACAAAATACTAAAAAAGAAGTGTAACCTTGTGCAGATCAGCGATTCTTTTATTGATTCAAGCTCTATAGAAGATTCTAGCGCTAATTCTAGCGATTCTAGTGCAACCTTACAGATTAGCGCTAATTCTAGCGATTCTGAAAAGTTGACGGCTGTTTCTAGCACAGCAGAATCTGATGAAAAGTTGATGAGTCAGATTCCAATCCAGTGGATGCCTGAGTCGATGAATTCGATCCAATACACACAAAAGATCGAGCTAGTTTTCAACGATTGCGAGGTTGATGTAGACGAGAAAAAAACTCTTAGAGATCCGAGCAAATTGAAGACGATTTGGAGGCCGCCGAGACCGACTTGGAGTGAAACCAAAGCCATGATAGAGATCCCAATGAAAAAAAATTTGACAATGGAAGTTACGATGCTGGAGCTTGAAGAACATAATGATAGCAAAAATCTTACCGCGGTCGACAGTCTCAACCACTCATCTTTCAACAATCTAGGGTCTCCTTACTCACTGAGTAACTCAGGCTTGAATAACTCAGGCTTGAATAACTCAGGGTCGAACAACTCAGGCTTGAATAGTAATCTGAGTGATAAGAATAATCTAAGTGATCCTCTATTTCACAGCAGCGCTCCTCTTAGTGATACTCCAACTATTCACAGCAGCGCTCCTCTTAGTGATACTCTAGATAGTCACAGCAGCGTGAGCGTTCTTAGTGATACTCCAAAACTTATTCACCAAGTTCTTATTACCGAGCAGTTCTTTGATCTGAGGACGGGGAATTTGCTTGATATCGGCAGAATCGACACGCCTGAATACCATGAAACTTCTCCGCTTGTATTTTTCTCAAGCCTGCGATGCACTCATAGAGAAGCCACTATGGAGTTTCTTTCGATATTTTCATCGCGCTCATAAAGAATCCATCATGGAGTTTCTTTCGATATTTTCTTCGCGCTCATAAATGAGAAGTTTGGAATCCATCATGGAGTTTCTTTCGATATTTTCTTCGCGCTCCTAAGGAATCCGTCATGAAATTTCTTTCGATATTTTCTCCTTCGCGCTCATAAGGAATCCATTATGGAGTTTCTTTCGATATTTTCTTCGCGCTCATAAATGAAAAAGAGCCCATGACATTGTGAAGAGTTTCTTTCGATATTTTCTTCACAGTGATTCCTAAGGTCCAGGAATTGGCTACGTAGCCAGGGAGTTTAAGTTCTTGCGATATTTTCGCATTCATCAAGTCCAGAGTCTGTTTCGATATTTGAAATTTTTTTCGATGCAGTTTTCTGCTCACATTATGTGTTAACGGTCCCCTAAGGCAGTAGGCGTGTTGTTCTAGCAGTTAATGTGCAGTCTTCCCGGGGAAGGGTTCAGGGTTCGAGTTCGAGTCTGGAAATATTTTTTACCATCAGCGCGCTAGATTTTATTCATTTTAGTAAGTAAAGCCCAAGGATGGGAGCCCTCAAGTTTCGGGTCGATGTAAGACTTTCAAAAAGTGCAACACGATATGCCATCATATTGGCCCCATATTGCCGTGCTGGTCCAATTCTGAAAAAAGTCAGAATGTCTCTCCAGAATCTCTTTACATATTCATTCGACATTGTAAAAGTCCCAAAAGGGCCTGAGGAGAGAACTGAAAAGCGGTCTCTCTTCCTCACGCTACGTAACTAATTAAATTTAACTAAAGTCTGTAACGTGTTACGTTCTCTCACAAATTTTCTCTCGTTTTGTATCATGTTTAACTTTTCTTGAAGAAATTCGCTCTGGAAAGGCGTATTTGTGTCAGAGTCTGAGAGCCTACATATAGACTCATCTCAAAAAAAAAAGTCTCAGCATCCTATTCAGCAACTAAAATTTAAAAAATTGCATGTTTTCCAAGTTTCAACGCCCGTGTAACAGTATTCATAGAATTTCATTCATATTGCCATACGAAGAATTTACTTCCAAAAAATAGATATTGACAATAATACGAAGAAAGTAAGGAAACAAAGATCCAAACAAGGGCAGTATCGTAGTGTCACAGATTCGTCAAGATTGGTGTATTCGTCAAAAGAGTGGCGGCCCCGCTGCAGGTTGTTCTTTGTTCTTTGAAAACTTTTCAAGTTCACCGCGGAATGTCAGTTACAGGCCACAGTGACATGTTCACAGAAGTAATCTTTTTGCGCGTGTTTTTCTTCTGATCCGCGATTGCATCTGTTCGCATTGTGACTCACGCAGAGAGAAGTTTGAAATTCGGAGTTTCTATCTACATTGATCAGTCGGAAAGTCGCGAGTTGGACAGTGACGGTCACAGTGTGATTGTTTCTGAATCAAAAATGTCGAAACTGATTATCTCTGTGTCTCTCTTGTTGCCCAAATGGGCATTCTTGCAAGGGCCGCAATTCTGTTCAGGTTTGCCGGTTGAATTTGGAGACAAGCCGGCTGAATTTGGCAGAGGAGATATGGAAGACGGCGGAATTTCCCCAAGTTCGAAACAGACACAGACGTCAAGTTCGAACTTGGAAAAACTACAGACAGAGGATTCCGATCATGATCATGATGATGCAGCAGAGAATTCCGATCACGATCATGATGAGGCTACAGAGAATTCCGATCGTGATCATGACGATGCAGCAGAAAAATCTGCTACAGTTACAGGTACTACAGGACGTAGACTTAGTCGCGAGAATGAAAAAGCAAAAGCAAAGTCTGGTGATGAGGATGCAAAAGCTGAGTCTGCTGCGATGAAACCCCACGACGAAGAAACAAACACGATGACTCGCCAATCCTCTGACGAAGAAACGATAACTGAGACTCGCCAATCCTCTGACGAAGAAACGATAACTGAGACTCGCAGATTGTCTGCGACGAGAAATTGGCCAGGCCAGGCCCCCCCGCGACGAGAATTGTCAGGCTGGACCACGGCCAGCAAATCTGACTGGACTCCGACAAGCAAGTCAGGCTGGACCACGGCCAGCAAATCTGACTGGACCACGGCCAGCAAATCTGACTGGACTCCGACAAGCAAGTCAGGCTGGACCACGGCCAGCAAATCTGACTGGACCACGGCCAGCAAGTCGGGCCGGACTCCGACAAGCAAGTCAGGCTGGACCATGGCAAGCGAGTCAGACTGGACCACGGCGAGGAAGTCAGACTGGACCACGGCAAGGAAGTCAGACTGGACCACGGCCAGCAAATCTGACTGGACCACGGCCAGCAAGTCAGGCTGGACACCGACAAGCAAGTCAGGCTCTACAATGAACCCTAAATCCTCTCCGATGACTCACAGACGCTTTTCTGAAAAGTTTTCAAGCAACTCTCCGACGAACAAACCGAGGAACTCCCTGGCGAACAAACCCAAACCGAGCAACTTTCCGACGAACAAACCGAGCAACTCCCCGGCAAACAAACCCGAACCGAGCAACGCCAACTCTCCGACGAACAAACCGAGCGACTCTCCGGCGAACAAACCAAGCAAGAGCTGGTCGTGGCCTGGATTGGAATACTTGATGGGTATCGCTATGACCACGCCTGGCTCTTTCATCACTTCAACAGAGATAAATTCTGACAGTGAAAAAGATCAAAACAAAAATCAAAACAACGATACTCTCAGCCGAGATACTCTCAGCCAAGATACTCTCCAAACAAAGAACGCATCTGAAGAAGAAGAAGAAGAAAGCGTAAATGAAGTAGATACGCCAGTAGATACGCAAAAAGTGGACGCAAAGGAACTTCTGTTGGGATTTCTCCGAAGTGCAGCAACATGTAAAAGCTCCGGAGGTGTGAAGCAGATCCATCATGGAGAAAAAAACATGGATACTACCCCTGGTTATGTCTTCACAGGGTATAATTGTTCTGTGTTGTGGAAAGGTCTCTCAGAGGATTCCAAGGATGAAAGTAAAGAGGAAGAAAAGACAGTGACTCTGGAAGTCGAGGTCGAAGTTTTCGGTGGAAAAGGAGACGATAGAATAACTCACAGAGTAACTTTTCGGGAGTTGCACAATGATAATGAGAATGAGAATGAGAATGACAATGACACTGATCGTAATCTCCCTGTTGATCGTGATCTGATCATTGATCATCGTAAAAATGTGGGCACAGCAGGACCACAGTCGCAGGATTATGATATGATCTCAAAAAAAAAGACTCAACAAGATCAACGCTTTACTACACATCAGAAAAGACTCAAGAAGCTTCATCTCAGCCGAAGCTTCATCATCGATACTGCTCTTTCTGCATCATTGGCGAGCAGATTCCCCAACAGTGGGTCCGCATTACTTTTTCCAATTATTGACGCTGATAAAATATGGTCATCAAACTGGTCCCCCCCACCAAATAGTGAGAATACTGTATATCGTTATGAGTCATCTAGTAGAATCAGCTATGAATCTGATAGATCGTCTAGTAGATCTAGTAGATCGCTGACTCAAACTCAGAGCTCGACGACTCAGACTCAGAGCAACACTGGATACATGACTCGTCAGAGCAACACTGGATACATGACTCGTCAGAGCAGCAACACTGGATCATACATGTTCATTCCGTATGTACCCAAGCCACTAACACCAGAGAATAAATGGCCGCCACTAACCATTCTAGAATACTTGATGAAGATTGAGGAGTCTAGTATTATTAGAACAAAAAACGGTCTTAGTAGCGAGAAAAAAGTCGCAAACTTTTACCACGACAAAATACTGAAAAAGAAGTGTAATTTTGTACGTATTAGCGAGTCATCCCCTCCCGATTCATCCCCCGATTCTGATGACCCCGATTCATCCCCCGATGAGTTGACGACGATTCCAATTCCCGCCTGGACGCAGAAGATAGAGGTAGTCTTCAATGATTGTGAGGCGGATGTAGATGAAAAAAGGGATGTAGACGAAACAAGAGAAAAGCTGGACGATTCAGTGCACGAGAAAAGAGACACGCCAATGACAAAAAGTCTGACTTTAGAAATTACCATGTTGCAGTTTGGATATTTTATGTCTTCTCCGGATCATATCACGGCAAGCGTTATCCCTGCTGATCATAGCCACACGACAAGCAATAATCTGGATCATACCACGGCAAGCGTTATCCCTGCTGATCATAACCACACGATAAGCAAAAATCTGGATCATACCACGGCAAGCGTTATCCCTGCTGATCATAACACGACAAGCAAAAATCTGGATCATGCCACGACAAGCGTTATCCCTGCCGATCATAACCACACGACAAGCAATAATCTGGATCATACCACGGCAAGCGTTATCCCTGCTGATCATAACCACACGATAAGCAAAAATCTGGATCATATCACGGCAAGCGTTATCCCTGCCGATCATAACCACACGATAAGCAAAAATCTGGATCATACCACGACAAGCGTTATCCCTGCCGATCATAACCACACGATAAGCAAAAATCTGGATCATATCACGGCAAGCGTTATCCCTGCTGATCAAAACCACACGACAAGCAAAAACCATATACCGGCTGATCATAACCACTCATCTGATCATATCCATTCATCTGGCCATCCATCTGATCATATCCATTCATATCCAGGCGCTCCGCACGCATCAGGCTTTTATTCAGGCTTGAGCAGTAATTCAACTCCTTATTTCAGTAGTAAGAACCATCTAAACAATACTTCAAATCTTCACAGCAGCGCTCTCAATGATGACGCTCCATATCGCAACCTTCCTAATAATACTCCAAATATTCACAACAGCGCTCCTCTTAGTGATACTCCAACTATTCACAGCAGCAGCGCTCCTCTTAGTGATACTCCAAATTTTCACAGCAACGCTCTCGCCACGCTCTCACCTCACAGTACTTATCTACATGACAGCATTCTTATTACCGAACAGCTTTTTGAGCGGGATACAGGCACGCAGATCAATGTTGGTTCAAATGTTGATACTCCTCTGTATATAGGAGGAGGGACGCAGATTGATGACAATATTTCTCCCCACATCAAGTATACAGCCACGCTCGAGAAAAATCCACAGCCACGCTCGAGAGAAATTCTTAAGGACAATGTCCTTAAGAAGAATCCAAGGCTCAGTGTCCTTAAGAAAAATCCAACATTTGTCCTTAAGAAAAACACAAGGCTTGTATTATTCTCAAGCAGAATATGTACACAAATGGACTCCATTAGCGCGGTGCTTTCTTTATTTTCGCAGTCATCCGATTCCATGGGTTTGTTTGAAGTGTCTCGAGAAAATATCTGACTTTTTCGTTATCTGACTTTTTCGACGCGACTTTTTCGTGCGTATTCAATATTATCGGGAGTCCGAGTTGGTCATTATGGAGACTGTTTCTCAAGCAAATATCTGACTTTTTCGTGCGTAAGTATTTATCGGGAGTCCGATTTGGTCATTATGGAGACTGTTTCTCAAGCAAATATCTGACTTTTTCGTGCGTAAGTATTTATCGGGAGTCCGAGTTGGTCATTATGAAGACTGTTTCTCGAGAAAGCATCTGACTTTTTCGTGCGTAAGTATTTATCGGGAGTCCGATTTGGTCATTGTGAAGTTTCTCACGAAAAGCTAAAAGCTTAGACTGGTAATCTGATCATATGCATGCCGTGTATTCATAGAATTCCACTCATGACATATCGCCATACGAAGAAACAGAGCATACGAAGAATTTCAAGGAAAACCTAGTGTCTTCGCGATTGTCAATTGAATCACAACGATTAGTGTATTCGCGATTGTGATTCGAATCAGAACGATTCGCCAAGAGGATTATTCATTCGAGTGTAGTATACAGTATACTACTCGCGAAACGATCGAAATGATTCGGCAAGAGGACTATTTACTCGCCAAGAAGAGTGTGTCCGCTAAAAAAAGAAAGTGACAGTTGTACAGGCTAAAAAAAGTGCCAATTGCGAGTTGTGTTTTGTGGTTTTCATGTTCCACGCGGGAACGGTTTGGATTTTGGGAGTTTTTTTCAAAAATCGGCCCAGGGTTAGGGGGTCAAAAAATTTGCGGGAATTTAATAAGCGTCAAATTTTGGCGTGTTTCTGTGGCCGTTGTTACTAGTTGTATATATATCGACAATTTTACGCCCGAAAAACTTCCGGAGCGTCCAAAAGTGTGGTTTTGCATCGTCACGCGGGAACGGTTTGGATTTTGGAAGTTTTTTACGAAATCGGTCCAGGGTTAGGGGATCGAAAAACTTGCGGGAATTTAATAGGCGTTAGATTTTCGCGCGTTTCTGTGGCCGTTGTTCTCATGCGACAGTAAGCTGATACTTTTAAGTCCGAAGGACTTGCAGTGCGTTCAAAAGTGTGGTTTTGAATCTCCGCGCGGGAACGGTTTGACTTTTGGGAGTTTTTTCAAAAATCGGCCCAGGGTACCGTTAGGGGGTCGAAAAATTTGCGGGAATTTAATAGGCGTTAGATTTTGGCGCGCTTCTGTGGCCGTTGTTACTAGGTGTATGGTATACCGACAATTTTAAGCCCGAAGAACGCTCAGCGCGTTCAAAAGTGTGGTTTTGAAACTCCACGCGGGAACGGTTTGGGTTTTGGTAGTTTTTTACGAAATCGGTCCACGGTTAGGGGGTTGAAAAATTTGCGGGAATTTAATAGGCATTAGATTTTGGCGTGTTTCTGTGGCCGTTGTTACTAGGTGTATGGTATATCGATAATTTTGAGCCCGAAGAACGTTCAGCGCGTCCAAAATTGTGGCGCTGGATCTCCACGCGGGAACGGTTCGGCTTTCGGAAGTTTTTCACGAAATCGGTCCAGGGTTGGAGGATCAAAAAATTTGCGGGTATTTAGTAGGCGTTAGATTTTCGCGTGTTTCTGTGGCCGTTGTTATCAGGCGTAAGTTGATAACTTTAAGTCCGAAGACCGTATGGTGTGGCGCGTTCAAAAGTGTGGCTTTGAAACTCCACGCGGGAACGGTTCGGATTTTGGAAGTTTTTCACGAAATCGGTCCAGGGTTGGAGGGTCAAAAAATTGGCGGGAATTTAATAAGCATTAAGTTTTGGCGTATTGAAAGAAATGCCAGCTATGCCGTCGAGAGGTTTCGATCTGCCGAACATTTTGGATACCGATCAGAAGACTGACTCACCAAACGAAAGCGCCCGCATGGTGATGAGTTGAACGTCCGAAATCAAAGAAGTTAGAATCGTTAGGATTGCGTTGGCAATCAGGATGCTGGGAGTGTTTTGCAACCATGTCGCTGGTCTGATACTCAGACCGCATCGATGTAATTCCGCCCAGCGCAAAAGAGTAAAGGCATAAACTTAAAGATCCGCAGCCGCGCATTGCTTAGAAGTTCCTTGCTCCGAAGTTCTGAGAGACTGCATCGCGTGGGATTCAAGCGCTCCCCCCTAGCAAGGAACTTCGAAGCGCGTGCTGTGTCTGTGGCCGTTGCTGATAGGTGTGGAGAATATAGTTGCTAACTTTAAGGTCGAAAAGCTTGCAGTGCGTCCAAAAGTGTGGCTTTGGATCTCCATGCGGGAATGGTGTGACTTTTGGAAGTTTTTCCACATAATGACGTCGATGATTATTCCGTTAATTTTGAGCCAATTCTTCTGCGTTGGAAATTCCAAAATAATTACGCGATCTCTCTAGCAGCATTTAAATGATAATCCCCTATAGTAACTGCCATAATCTTTCTGGGCGCAGTCTCGTATGTTCATCAGTGCGATCTTTTTGGGCGCCATGTTCACATGCTCATATAAATTTTTTTCTGGGTGCAGTCTCATTTGATGATGCTCACATAATCTTTCTGCGCGCAGTCTCACATGCTCACATGCTCTTTCTGGGCGCAGTGTCACATGTTCATATGCTCTTTCCGGCCGTAAGGGCGCGTGGATTCTCACATCATATGTTCGCGTGGATTCTCTCTGGGTGCGGTCGGATCTCACACATTGACAAAAAATCCCATATGATAAGTAATCTCCCTGGCCGTAATCTCACACATCCATACGATATGGTAGTAGTTCTTTTTGTTCCATGATGTTGCCTTTTTTTTCTTGCTCATTTCAATTACACTAATTTGAAACAAAAGCCAAACCCTAACGATAAAAAAAAAAAAAATCAACTACAGCAGTCTGAAGCTCAATATTCTGAATCAATTCGGAATATCGTCCGCCATTCTTGAAAAGGCAATAATCTGAATCGTAAAATTTTCAGATTTATTTAATTATCGCCACTTGCAAAAGGAGACGATATATCGCAAGGGAACGATATATCGCTCACGTGACTGGTCTGGAAAAGGAGATAATAATCAACTAGAAAAACTAGAAAAACGAGTTTTGAAGATTCTTCAAAACGAGTAAATCTTCAAACTTCTGAAGTTTGAAGATTGAAAATCGTATACGATAAGAAATCTCCGCACGATTTTAAAATCTCCGCACGATTTTAAAATCTCCATACGATTTTAAAAGTCTCGGTCTGTGTGCACGATTTTAAAGTCGTATAATACGACTTCGAATGCTTCACACGAAAGCCAACATGAAAAACAACATGAAAAACAACATGGAAAACAACATGAGAAACAACATGGAAAACAACATGGAAAACAACATGGAAAACAGCATGAGAGTCAACATGAAAAACAACATGAAAAACAGCATGAGAGTCAACATGAGAAACAACATGAAAAACAGCATGAGTTTGAAGCTCTCTCGATTTCTGTCTCTGTTTTTCTGTACTTTCTTTACAAATGTAATCGACCAAGTTTGTGACTGTAAAAAGATCCAAAAGAAAAAATTTGGGACATTCGGAGGTTTACCAAAATCCGAGTCAAAAAAAGGATCAGAAATTTCGGAAACTGAGGATTCAGCCTCGAGTCAAAAAACACCAGGCGTAAAGTTTGTGCCTAATGGTGGAAGATCAGATTTGCCTATGGTTGGATCTCGTAGCAGTTCTGGTGGATCTCGCAGCAGTTCTGGTGGTTCGGACTCTGAGCCAGAGATTACGGCGGGTGTATTAGTCAATGCGCCGCCTCACGTGGTGCCCTTTTATTATATGTGGCCTCCAATGGGACATCTTCGTCAGTTGTTACGACTGTTTGATAAAGCGCCACGCCATTATACAAAAAGTGAAGATATTACTACTAATCAGAATCTATTCACATACGCGCAGGACCTAAATCCCTCGGAGGATCCATTTTGGTTCTCTGTCAAGCCAACGTATTCGCAACTAAATTATCCTACACCACTGGACGACTCGCTGCCTTCGATACGTCTTAGAGAGCTCCCAAGCAGCAGCTTTTCAGATAGTTTACAACTGGAACAACTACTAAGATTCGAAGACGCTAAGACGCGTGAGATAATCCAAGTAGCTGCAGACGGCTCAGGCCCAGAATATGAGCCCACAATTATCGAGGGAGGGGGTGGAGTATTTGTAGATGGAGTGCATCGTGTAATTTTAGCAGGATCAGACTTCGAAGGATCAGCTGACTACACAAACAAACTTCGTAGAATCGCAGGAGTGTTCACTGCGATGAGCCCGAGGCCTGAGGTCAACTGGGATGACTGGGGTGATGGTAACGTGATAGGTCAGACTCCTCCTGGAGGAACTTCAGAAAATTTTTGCGCTTTCCGCACCATTGTGCCGCTTGATGTTTCGTCTTTCCACGAGTATGCAGTAAACATGTTTGCTGGAGAGGCTTCCGAAGCTTTCACATCCATCGATGCTGGGATCAGGAATCGATTTCCCGACCGCGACGACAGCGCAAGCGTAATTTTCCAAAAGACTTGGCCGCAGAAATTCGTAGGGTCGGCCTGTAGTATTATTGAGGAGACTAACGATGGTCTTACTTGGAAAGCACAGACTGTATCTAGTCTGGAGATACAGATCGGCGTGTTGGCACTCCAACTACCAGACTCGTTGTGTAGGGGTGAAAGATATGCATATACTATATACGGAGACGACGGGCAGCGGAGAACGCGGCATTTGTGTAAAGACATTGAAGATCATACATCTGTTATTTACAGATTGCTCGTTACAAGACCCTCCGAAAACACACAAACTCTATACGAAATTCAATTCAATGGCGGGCTTCGTCATGTATTGGCAACTATATTTTGAGTTTTTTTTTATTATCTGTGAGCGCCAGGACATATGATATATACATGTCTGATGGTCTGTGTATATATGCATAATTGTCTTGGTTCTGGGGTCTTTTGAGACATACTATCTCTGAATGAAATACGTCTTCAAAGATTCAATATGTCCGGGTGGGGTTGTTTCTAATGAAAACTAACTCTAATCCTAATGATTCGGGACGACATGGGAATTGGAAACAGTGATGATGGAAGCGGGTCAACAGTGGAAACAGAGATGATGGAAACATTGACGAAGGAAGCGGGTCAACACTGGAAGCAGGACTCTAGATCGTGAAAAGGGAGCAAGCAGCTGCAGTCTACGCGAGAGATTTTGCAGAATTTGGAGGAAAAAAAACATGATTATATGAGAAAAATCCAAATGGCCTGTGATAGCTTCGCTATAGCAAAGTCATTGTTGAAAAAAACCAGTAAAAAAAAAAAGAAGTGAGAAGTGAGAACGATACGACGTCTCCTCTTTTAAAGAAAGAAGCTCTGTTATTTATTGGGAGAATTTCATTAGTTCAGGTCAGTCGTGGCAATGTCATGCATGGGCAATGCCGCATTGTCGTCGTCAATTTGGTCGAGCAAGTTCCAAACTGTCGAAAGTCAAGCCAGTGATTGATCTGGTGTATTCCAAGTAAGAATTACGATAGGACTGGGGACCACCCCAAAAAAAGGCCAAACACGGGTAGAAACTGGCCTAGAACATGTCTCGAGAAGCAAAAATATGGGATGCCACTTTGAGGCATTTCGAGGCTGCGGCAGCCGCATTCGGGGCCACTTTGGGCCATTTGATGCCGCCCGATGTCTTCGGGGGGAGGGGGAGGCTATGGGGTATTTATGCCCCCAAGTGCCCCCCATATACCCCTCCAGTCATAGCCGCGCGCAATCAATTAATGTATGACTCGACGCCCGCCACGTGCGCCGTAATAATGGCGCACGTATTGGCGCCGCCTGCGTACGGTTTCCGGTTGAACCGAAACCGGCCCGCCGGCCGCTCATTACGATTCGACGTCACGTCCGTCACGCGCGTCGTGTCACGTGGCGCGTGTACTGGCGCCGGCTGCGTTTCCAATTGAACCGAAACCGGCCCACCGGCCACCCACTACGATGCGAGTCACGTTCGCCATGCGCGCTGTATGGCGCGCGTATACTATTAGTATTGGCGCCGGCTGCCGCCGTTTCCAGTTGAACCGAAACGGTAACCGTATCGGCGCACCGACCGCCCAGGTCGAGTGTGCGCCTCGTGAGTCATGGGCCGGCACGTGCTCGGCTCTGAGCCATGCCATGGCATAAGGCTCCCAACCATCACGCCCCCAAACCAAGCAGCGCGCGCCTTAAGTTATGGCGCGCGCTTCTGCTTGTATATTCGAGTCTTTTAAATTAAATTAATTATGGAAAATTTTGTATGCTCATGTACGAATTCCATAAGACACAGCAAGTGTCGACGAAAAAGCCAACTCACTCTCGCGAAGTGCTCTCGTTTCTCATACGAGTGCGCTTTCGCTTTTGAGCTGTAAGTTTGGGCTTTCGTTTTTGAAGCGATTCACTTCAAACGAATACCCATGGTCCTGAGAAGTGCTCTCGTTCAAATTATTAAAATTTGAACCGAATGCCTCAGAAAGTCGACTCAGTGCGTGCGGTTATTATTTTCTAAGTTTTTTTCAATCCATAGAACTAACGTTAGATCATTAGCACACAATGCATATGCCATGCAGTAACTCCATAATAATGATTAAGAAAAAAGCCATCGGCGTTGCTCGTGGATCATGTTACTCATTTCCATCATCACGGATCATATATAGTGCTGTTCCATGCTATTGAGTCTCCATCTGAGGCATGAGTCGTTGTCTGTTACCATGATTAACGGTTACTATTCCGCGCATTGTTCTCATCCTTTTGCAAGCAGTGAGAGAGAGTCTTTTTGCGATGGTTTTGGCGTCTAGTTTTTGCGAATGGTTTGGCACTTCTTTGCACATTCATCGCGTGCACATTTCGGCCGGCCCTGTGCGGGCCGCGGTCTAGTAGATCGACACATGGCGTATTTCTGACACATTTCGGGCATGTTTATGCCTTCATATCTCAAAACATTCATGCATTCTCGTATCCCATTTCCAGGATTGCAAAGTGGACACTGATCTACTCCCTCTATATTCGTGTAGTATTTTGGTGGGCTTTTCGGTGTTCTTTATTTGGTTTTGCATCATAATAACAATCAATCCTCGAGCGTATCTCGGCCCTAAGTTTGGTCTACACTAGTTTGTGTAAATTTTTCTCCTTTATTTCTTTGGATTTTTATAATCCTCATCGTCGTCGTTTGTCGGTTCTTGTTAATGGCCGAAGGGACCGACGACATGAGCAAAATCACCTTGGGACGCAAGCTCGCTAGTGATGTGTCTTACTCCGCGTGGATGTTTGACCTAACCACTATTCTGGATGGGCTTGACGTCAAGGGATGGCGTGGGCGTTTTTTAGATGGTGAGGATTTGGATACTCTCGAGCAGTCGGAGGGCTTCCCAGCCAAAAACTGCAAGAAAGCAACGACGGCAGTAGTAAAATCTTCGGGCGAGGACCCTCACGAGGTTGCTAGAGCGATGCCCGATTCTCATCTCTTTGAGTTATTGGCGAAGCTCGAGGGAGATTTTTCATCCCAGAAGCGTTCTTCTCGCTTTGTTGCATTGATTTCCATTTTGACGACTAAACAAAAGGACGGCGAAACCCCCGAAGGGTTCATCCGTTCCAAGAATGCGGCTTTTCGTGAAAAGTTGGGCGGTCGGCTTGCTGCTGGTGGGGTCCTCCTGGCGTCGGTGTTGATGAACTTGCGCCCGCACTATGCGCGGCAAGTTTCGCAGCTGCTTCCGAAGGACGGTCTAGACATCAAGGACGTGGAAGCCAGCCTCGAGGAGTGGGATGCGGTACGCCCTAGCTCCGAGAGCGCCGGAGCTAACACGGCGAAGGAAGTGGCAGACCTTGGGCAACAATCGGCGACCGCTCTCGAGGCCAAGGGTAAGCAGGTCACCAAAGTCAAGAAAGAGAACGCAAAGCCCAAGAATAAGGTCGAGAAGGCTTCCAAGGGTAAAGGCGAGGCTGGCAAGTATTGCAACTACTGCAAGAAAGCGGGCCATGTCGAGGCTGAGTGCTTCGACAAACACCCCGAGGGGCTGGCTGCCTTTCGCGAGGCTCGTAAGTCTTCCAAGGGTGGCAAAGGTGACGACGAGGAAGCTGACGCCGCTATGGCTCGTGGTGGATGCATTCCTGTAGACGGGTCCGCAAATGATGTCGATGGCGAACGTTTGGAACTCAGTACGTCCGAGGATTTGTCTGTAGTGGGTGCCTATGTTTCTCCATGTTCTCAACGTGGCAAGGTGTCCAAGTCATCGGCTGACAGGCTTTATACGCCTAGTAGAGTGGCGAGAACGACGGACGGCAAGTCTCGCGTATTTCGCAGACTTGGGCTCGATCGAGTGGCGTCGAGAGTTTTGAGGTCTAAAATTTCCCGAGAGTTTTCGGCTCGTAGTAGCCTCGATCCCGCATCGCTCTCCGGCTATTCCTCGTCGGATGTGCCGCATCCTTTTCGTAAAGAATTTATCCAGAGTGCTGCTCGGCGTTGTGCTGGCGCATCCATGGCGTCGACCTCCACAGACTCAGCGGCCGAGCGTACGTCTTTCCTTGTTGACGGTGGTGCTTCTCATAATATGGGCGGCGCTAGGTCTCTGTTCTCCGATATCACAGACATCGAAGCACGTCCGACGACGGCCGATGGGGCTACCAGTGCTCCGGCGCTGGTTGGGTTTTTCAAACCTAACGGCCTAGGTCTTGTAGAAGGCCTCTACCATCCTGAGCCGAAAGCGAATCTGCTGTCGACTGAGATAGACGCTTCCAAGGGCGGCAAGTTTGTACATGCTCGAGATGGAAGAACTTCGAGGGATCCGTTTGGAACGTTGCGCCACTGCGGCGCGATAGGCTCGTTACCGTATGTCGCGGCGGATTTTACCGATGAAGCTGCGGCGCATGCTGTCACGGTTAACAGTACTACAAACCCTCGCCAAAAGCTCTCGACTCATCGGCGTTCGGCTCATTTTCGAGTCGGTGGTCTTCGTTGTCGGTGTACTGGCTGCGCAATGGACAAATCTTATGGTCGAGTCGCGCATAGTAAACGAAGGCCGCCAGAGTATTCCGCGATGGGATTTCTGGAGCGGATTGGTGCCGACTTTTGTGGTCCTTTCTCAAAGGTGTCGCATAGTGGCGATAAGTATACGATCGGTCTCCTCGATGATTATACGGGCCGGGTCGAGGTCTACGCTATACCTTCCAAGGATAAGCGTGTGGACGCTCTTCGTAAGTATACGACGGAAATTGGCAAACCTAGAAAGTCGCACAGCGATAACGAACCCGTTTTGGAGGGTACTGGCTCGAGTCTAGAGGTATTCTGTCGCGGTAATAACATAGTCGCAAGCCACGGCGCTCCCTATGGACCTCAGATGAACGGAAAGGTCGAACGTTGGCATCGGTCGATGCTTGACTCGGTACGGTCTTCGTTGTCTGGTGTAGACATGGGCCTTTGGGACTACGCTGCGAGGCATTCGGCGTATGTTTGTGACCGTCTTCGGCGTAACTCGCATAAGGAATCTCCCTACTTGCGTCGATTTAATCGTCGAGCAAGTTCGAAGCATCCGAAGGTCTTCGGGTGTTTATGTTTCGCAAAGATTCACGAAAACGCCGACAAGCTAGACCGCGAGCACGGGCCGGGTGTCTTCTTAGGGTATTCCCGTGGATCCTCCTCCTATCTGGTCGGAGTTCGCCGCGACGATGGTAGAGCGATCGGCGACGATGGTCTTCGATTTTCGGCAATTGAAAACAAATCTGTGAAGTTCTTCGAGGGCGTACCTGTCCACAGCGTAGGACTGTCGAAGCTTTCGAATCCCGAGGAATTACGAACGCGCTCGGTCTCGCCGATTACCGCCGGCAATTTCAGGAAGAGAGTCCGGCCTTTGTTGGGGGGAGTTGTCGGGGGGTCGGATGATAACCGTAAGCGGGCAAGGGCTGGAGATCCCTCCGAGGATCTCGACAGAGCGTCCGCCGCTCCTAGGATAGGCGGAGAACATGAGACGCCGCCTCCAGACGTGTGTCCAGAGGTTGGCGTCCCTCTTTCTGATCTAGGCGAGCCTAGCCCCCTACCTTCGGCGGGGGCTGATGGCGTAGCCAAGTCGGCCGACGATTTTGACGATGGATCCGAATTACGCTCCGACGAGGGTGATGTCGGTCGAGTGGCCGACATACCGTCGGACGGGGGTCCATCCAAATCGCCTCCTGCTCCTGTTTCTCGAGTGGGAGACAACAAGTCGACGCCTGCGTATGGTGTCGATGTGGAGCACCTCGTCGATGATGAGTCGAACCCGTTCGAGTTAATCACTAACAAGGACGGCGTAACCATCGAGCGTAGGCCGCGTAGAGGTAGACCCGCTGGCCTCACCAAGGATAAACGTCCACGGTGGAACAAGCAAGGGCGTAAGCCTAATGCTAACGAGTCGGCGCTATTACGACAAGACTTACCTGCTGAGATCGGAAACCTCGCTTCGTGTGATGTTGAGGACGTAGAGGATCCGGAGGATCTGGACGAGGACGGACAAGTGGTAGCCTATACCGTTCGAGTTTCGGCCAAGGGGGCCCTTCGTGGCCCTGACTCCGTCCATTGGCTCGAAGCTGATTCTTTAGAGCGTGCACAGTTAGAGGCTTCGAATTGCTGGCGACCTGTTGAGGATGGAGAGTTTCGTCCTGGTGTGGATGAAATTACTCCTGGCGTGGTCGTATACACTCGCAAAAGGTGTGGTCGGTATAGGGCTCGTATGGTTGCGCTTGGTAATCATCAGAAGGCAAGTCAAGCCGCTGAGATTTTCAGTCCTACCGTATCTCATGCTGCTACTCGTGCTCTATTGGTACGTGCTGCCGCTTCTGGTCATCGTGTGGGCCGGTTTGATATTTCCGACGCATTCACTCGCGGCATGTTATCCGATAGGGATCGCATATTCCTGCGTCTGCCTAAGCATTGGCCTAGTGATCCACGTGGTGATCTAGTCCGCCTTCTGCGTAGTCTGTACGGATTACGTTGTGCTCCTCGTCGTTGGTATGAAACTTATAGCAAGCATTTGCTTGAGACTGGGCGGTCTCGTTGTCCATCAGATCCCGGATCGTTCGGGCGTGGGGAAGTCGTGTCGGCTATGTATGTGGATGACGCTTTTATCGGTGCCCCTAGTGCTAAGCTAGTCGAGGAAACAACGGACGAAATTCTCAAGGTGTTCGATGGGAAAGCAATCCCAGCGGACGTCGATAAGGATGGCGACGAGGTTCGCGACATATTGGGCGTGCGTCTCACATTCGACGGACTTTCTCGATATATGAAACTCGACCTACGACGAGCTATCGAGAAGCTTGCCAAGCGGTTCGATGTCGAAAAGGGCAGAAATATTTCTACGCCTTGTGTTTGCTCTGATTTGGGCGAGGGATCTTCTGTGGATTTTCCGATACGGTCTTTGGTAGGTGGTTCGCAGTACATCGGTACGATGTGCCGTCCAGATTGTCTCTTCGCAATCGATCGAATAGCTCGCAATATGTCACGGCGCACGTCTGCACTTGTAACGGCTGCCATGCGTATTGTCCGCTACTTGCTCCATTCGAGCGATATAGGCATCGGGTATTCGCCTAAACGTGAGAAAATTTCTGATGAAACCCATACCAAGTGCCCGCGCGATGCTGGTAAGGGACGCGAGTCGCCTTCCCTGGTAGGTTTCAGCGATTCGGACTTCGCTGGTTGTAATGTGTCTCCGAAGTCTCGTTCGGGTTCCATTATTTACCATAGGGGCCGTCCAATTGCTTGGAGTAGTCGTAGGCAATCTATCCGGGCTAAGTCTACTTGTGGGGCTGAGTATGTAGCGTTATACGATGCTCTTAGACTGATCGAGGGACAGACTTTTATGGACTGGATTGAGGAAAACAGTCGCGCTCCGCTACTGTTTTGCGATAATCGATCCACGATAACGGTAGCAAACTCCACTCTTCCGACTAAGAATGCGGAGCATTTTCTGCTGCGTTTTCATCATGTCGAGGAGCATAGTGAAAACATTGCGTATGTTCCGACTAGTATCAACAAATCCGATCCATTGACGAAGCCGATGGGTAGTCCGTTGCTCGTCTTTATGGCTTCCGCTTCTTCTCTAGATAGTATGACATGTGATCCAGTTGAAATGGCGTTTGCTGTTTATTCTGGTATCTAGGTTGCTTCGCAGGGTTTTCCCTTCATGATCTCGGCGTCGAGATACGGGTAGGAAGTACCTGCAAGGGTTTTTGTATGCGTAGGACCTTGGGCATGGCTCTAGATCTCACATGTGCGAGACTTCCATGATATTTATATGTTGGGAGGGTAGTGCGATGATTTGGCAAAGCTATTTCGCTTCTACTATTCGCATTGGTTCTCTTCTTTTGTCTGGGCAGCAATCAATCGTCTAGGTTGTTTGTGCGATTCCGGTGTCGGTTTCGGTTGTCCGTTGTTTGCTGGATGGGGGAATGTTACCATGATTGATGGTTACTATTCCGCGCATTGTTCTCATCCTTTTGCAAGCAGTGAGAGAGAGTCTTTTTGCGATGGTTTTGGCGTCTAGTTTTTGCGAATGGTTTGGCACTTCTTTGCACATTCATCGCGTGCACATTTCGGCCGGCCCTGTGCGGGCCGCGGTCTAGTAGATCGACACACGACATATTTCCGACACATTTCGGGCATGTCTATGCCTTCACATCTCAAAACATTCGTGCATTCTTGTATCCCATTTCCAGGATTGTAAAGTGGACATCGATCTACTCCCTCTATATTCGTGTAGTATTTTGGTGGGTTTTTCAGTGTTCTTTGTTTGGTTTTACATCGTAGCAACATTGTCAGAAGTAGCCAAGTCGTGGCTTGCTCGTACATGGTATTATTATGTGTCATGTTGCTGGCAAGTTATTGCTATCTATTTCTGCAGTTGGAACATCGAACAAAAACGGAATCTGTTACTGTTATCGTTGGGGTAAAAAAAAGGACAAAAGATTCCCGAAGATGGCCATGGTGTCAGACATTTGGATGCGCATCGAAGGAATGAGAGTCTAAGGATCCGACTTTTTTTCTATTAAATTTGAAACGATTCGAAATGATTTATGAGACGCAGTATGTGTTTTCGTTTTATAAGAGTACGAATGTCCATGGTCCTGAGAACCGCTCTCGTTCAATTAGAAAAATTTGAACCGAATGCCTCAGAGAGTCGATCCATGGCAGTGCGTGCAATGATAGTAGTTATTTTTGATTAAAGGCCTTATCCATAAAACTACGCGAAATGACGGACAAAGTGCGCACATTGTGAAACCTTGCAGCGGATTAGATGTTCGGCAATTCGTCCGACGACGACAAAGCGAGTTGCATGAATGGAACGGCGTGCCATTGCTCAGGTGAATCAGATGGAGTGTATATGTATCACGATGAGAGCGATGGAATTCGTGCCGTGACTTGCTGCAGGCCGAAACTACGCCGCTCGTGTTGTGCCGTGCAGCATTGAGGCACGTGGCAGAAAAGCGAAAACGCTACCGAAACTAAAGTCACCGCTCCCCCTTACATTGTGACTGCAGTGAGGGACGACCAGAGCACTAGACACGTACCAAAGTCGACACTTTTTGAGTTTTGCCGCCAGAGTCGGGGCGGCCATAAGTTCGCGAGATCGCCCGGGGCAGAATGGCCGCGACGCACACCGTCACCAGGTGCACAGAGTCGCGATCTGGCTTTAAGTTTTGCGTTTGTTTCTTTTTTTGTTTTTATTGGTGACAAAGTGAAAGTGGACGCCATGGCGACAAAGTCGACGCCTGAACTCGCGACCTGTACGCCTGGGCAGCGTCGCCGGTCTGTCTGGAGGCGGTGCGTAGCGCCCGTGGAGAGGCGCGCCGTCTCTCACATCCGCGGCCCACAATTGAACCAGCGCGCGGCTTTTCTTTCTTGTGTCTTGCAGCTTGCGGGGGACTCTTTGAGACACACCAGACACCAGAGTCGACGCAGGGCCAGGCTCTGGAATCGAATAACTTGCGGGATTTTAATAAGCGGCGGCGTCCTGCTTCTGTGGTCGTTGTTTCTAGGCGCATGCTGATGCCAATGGTTTTAAGTCGGATCCGACGAGCTTTCAGCGCGTCCAAAAGTGTGGCTTTGCATCTCCACGCGGGAACGGTTTGAATTTTGGAAGTTTTTCACTAAATCGATCCAGGGTTAGGACGTCGAAAAATTTGCGGGAATTTGATAGGCGTTAGATTTTGGCGTGTTTCTGTGGCCGTTGTTGATAGGTGTATACGTATCGATAATTTTAAGAGCGAAGAACTTTCAGCACGTTCAAAAGTGTGGTTTTGGATATCCACGCGGGAACGGTTCGAATTTTGGAAGTTTTTCCACGTAGTGATATCGATGGTTATTCCGTTAATTTTGAGTCACCAATTTAAATTTTCTGCGCTGGAAATTCCAAAATGATTATGCAATCTCTCTGGCAGCATTTAAATGGTGATCCCCTATATTGCCATAATCTTTCTGGCCGCAGTCTCGTATGTTCATCGGTGCGATCTTTTTGGGCGCCATGTTCACATGCTCATATAAATTTTTTTCTGGGTGCAGTCTCACATGCTCTTTCTGGGCGCGGTGTCACATGTTCATATGCTCTTTCCGGCCGTAAGGGCGCGTGGATTCTCACATCATATGTTCGCGTGGATTCTCTCTGGGCGCAAATGGATCCCATAATGCAATTTGAATGCATAAGAAATCTCATAAATAATCTCACGTCACATCCATATGATCTTACTACTTTTTTTCTCCATGATGTTGCCCGTTTAAGTCTTTTTTTTGCCAACAGAAACACCGAAGTCCGACCGATTTCCAAAAAAATCAATTACAGCAGTCTGAAGCTCAATATTCTGAATCATTTCGGAATATCGTCCGCCATTCTTGAAAAGGCAATACTCTGAATCATTTCGGAATATCGTCCGTCATTCTTGAAAAGGAAATACTCTGAATCATTTCGGAATATCGTCCGTCATTCTTGAAAAGGAAATACTCTGAATCAATTCGGAATATCGTCCGCCATTCTTGAAAAGGCAATACTCTGAATCATTTCGGAATATCGTCCGTCATTCTTGAAAAGGCTGAATATTCTGAATCATTTCGGAATATCGTCCGCCATTCTTGAAAAGGCAATAATCTGAATCGTAAAATTTTCAGAGTTATTTAATTATCGCCACTTGCAAAAGGAGACGATTATTATATCGCAAGGGAACGATATATCGCTCACGTGACTGGTCTGGAAAAGGAGATATCAACTAGAAAAACTAGAAAAACGAGTTTTGAAGATTCTTCAAAACGAGTAAATCTTCAAACTTCTGAAGTTTGAAGATTGAAAATCGTATACGATAAGAAATCTCAACACGATTTCGAAATCTCCACACGATTTTGAAAAGCTCCATAGGATTTTAGAGTCTCGGTCTGTGTATACGATTTCGAAGCCTTAACATGAAAGCCAACACGAAAGCCAACATGAAAAACAACATGAAAGCCAACATGAAAAACAACATGAAAAACAACATGAGAAACAGCATGAAAGCCAGCATGAAAGCCAGCATGAAAAACAACATGAAAAACAACATGGAAAACAACATGAAAGCCAACATGAGATTGAAACTCTCGCCATTTCTGTCTCTGTTTTTCTGTACTTTCTTTACAAATGTAATCGACCAAGTTTGTCACTGTAAAAAGATCCAAAAGAAAAAATTTGGGACATTCGGAGGCTTACCGATAGACGCCTCGAGTCAAAAAACACCAGGCGTAAAGTTTGTGCCTAATGGTGGAAGATCAGACTTGCCTATGGTTGGATCTCGCAGCAGTTCTGGTGGTTCGGACGAGTCTGAGCCGCTGCCAGCTGCTATTGTGGCGGGTGTATTAATTGATGTGCCGCGTCCCATGGTGCCCGATTATTATATGTGGCCTCCAATAGGACATCTTCGTCAGTTGTTTCGACTGTTTGATGAAGCGCCAGACCACGGGTATGGGGCTGAATATTATACACAAAGGGAAGGAGCAACTAATCTCCAGAGTTATCAAGGCTTTGAGGATCCATTTTGGTTCTCTGTTAAGCCAACGTATTCCCAACTTTATCCAGGACCATCGGAAGATCCGATACCTGCTATACGTATTACAGAGGTCCCAAACTTTTCAGCTACAATGTCTGAGGATTATATTACACAGCGACACCTAAGATTCGAGGACGCTGAGACAGTTTCTCTGTTTCGAAAAGGTATATATGTAGACACAAAATGGCCCACAAGTATAGAGGGAGGAACAAGTTCAAATGATTTCGAAGGTTCAGTTGACTACGCGGGAAAACTTGGTAGAATCGCAGGAGTGCTCACTGCGATGAGCCCGAGGCCTGAGGTCGACTGGGCAGCAGCGCCAGATCAGACCGTGATACCTCCTGAAGGCATTTGTGCTTTCCGCACCATTGTGCCACTTGATGTTTCGTCTTTCCAAGAGTATGCAGTGAGAAACATGTTTGCTGTAGAAGCCTTCGAGCCTTTTCATACCGCAGACGTTAGTCGATTACGATTTCCTCCCCCAGGTTCAGATGTAATTTTCCAAAAGACTTGGCCTCAGAAATTTGTAGGGTCGGCCTGTAGTATTATGGAGACTAACGATGGTCTTAATTGGAAAGCACAGACTGTGAGACAACTGGAAATCCAGGTCGGTGTATTGGCAGTCACAATACCACAGGAGTTGTGTGATACAAATACTGTAACAGATTTCAGAGCTCTGACATTATGTAAAGACGGGCAAGATCGTACATCTGTTATTTACAGACTACTCGTTAAACAGTCTTTGTCCTCCGAAAACACACAAACATTTTTT